>Ga0265338_10000033_pt1 | contig 251901 bp, 249 predicted proteins | sample 42126metaG_FD_193579 | JGI IMG/M metagenome (GOLD analysis project Ga0265338, IMG submission 193579) | Rhizosphere microbial communities from Carex aquatilis grown in University of Washington, Seatle, WA, United States - 4-21-26 metaG | ecosystem: Host-associated > Plants > Roots >... | reverse complement strand
ACCCCAGTACATTTAATAATGTAAACCCCTGTAACTAAGAAAGTTACGGGGGTTCTTTTTTAACATTGATTTAATGCTCTGTTAATACTGCTTTTTATATAATATGTTCAGATGAATGGACTGATATTATTCTCAAAGAGAGGAAATAAATATGAACGTCTCAACTATCCAAACTAAAAATGAATCTTGGCAAAAGATTGTGGCCAAATATCAAAATCCGCAAAGAGCTAAAAGTATAGGCCAGTTGCTTAATACGCTGATCCCGTATGCGATTATCTGGTATGTATTGATCAAGTATTTAAGCGTTTCGTTGTGGATAACGCTTCCTTTAATGCTGATAGCGGCAGGATTGTTAGTACGTGTATTTATCATCTTTCATGACTGTGGCCATGGGTCCTTTTTTAGATCACAAAAAGCCAATAATTTCTGGGGATTTATAACCGGTATGCTGATCTTTACCCCTTACCAGAACTGGCGGCATGATCACGCCGTTCACCATTCTCATTCCGGTAATTTGGATCATCGCGGTGTAGGGGAAATCTGGACCATGACAGTCCTAGAATACCTCAAGTCTTCCCGTTGGGTTCGGATCAAATACCGCTTGGCCCGCCATCCTTTCTGTTTGTTTATTATTGGACCCGCGATCCTCTTTTTGATCTTGCAACGGATTCCTTTAAAGGGAGCGAGTAAAACAGGACGTAAGAGTATTCACCTGACCAGCGCGGGTATTTTGATGATGGCTGTCATTATAAGTTTAATGGTTGGGCTTAAGACATATCTCTTAATTCAGTTGCCGATCGTCATGATTGCGGCGACTGCAGGCGTATGGTTATTTTATATCCAGCATCAATTTGAAGGTGTTTATTGGGAACGCAATATTCATTGGGACTATCTCACAGAGGCTTTAAAGGGGAGCTCTTATCTCAAGCTTCCCAAGGTGCTGCAGTGGTTCACGGGTAATATTGGGTTTCATCATATCCATCACTTGAGCCCGCGCATTCCTAATTATAACTTGGAACGGTGTTACAAAGAGAACCCTATATTCCAACAAATCAAACCCATCACATTCTTTAAAAGTTTTGAAGCATTGGCCTTTCGCCTTTGGGATGAGCAACATAACAGATTGGTCGGATTCGATTACCTTCACCATCCCCGGTTCCATAACCTTTTATAAGGTCTTAAGACCTTATAAAGGGTCTTTATTTTTTCTTGACATGCAACCAAATAGTTGCATAATAGGCGGTATGGATAAAGCGTTCAAAGCCTTGGCAGATGCAAGTCGGAGACAAATTCTTGATCGCCTTTATAAGAAAAACGGCCTGACTTTAAATGAGCTCTGTGAGGACCATAAGATGAGCCGCCAGGCGGTCAGTAAACATCTGCTCATATTGGAGAAAGCAAGTCTTGTGGTAACCAGAAAGGAAGGGCGTAATAAGCGGCATTATCTTAATCCCGTGCCTATTCATGAGATCTATATGCGTTGGATCGGGAAGTTTGAGCAGGGTCGACTTGATGCGCTTTATAATTTAAAACAAGCCTTAACAAAGGAGAATGGCCATGGCTAAAAATGATTTTGTTTATACGACTTATATCAGGACTACCCCGGAGGAAGTCTGGAGAGCGATCACCAGTCCTGAATTTACCCGTCAATATTGGGTGCATGAAAATGTATCGGATTGGAAAAAAGGTTCCCAATGGGAGCATGTTTCCGCTGTTGATAAGCACATCATGGTGGGTGGTAAAGTCTTGGAAAGTATCCCGCCAAAGAGGCTTGTTTTGAGCTGGGCTGATCCCCAAGATCCAAGCGATGATTCACGCGTGACGTTTGAGATCGATACTGTCGGAGGCATGGTGCGCCTGAACGTAATCCATGGTAACTTCAGATCTGACTCAACCATGGCCTCCAAGGTTGCGATGGGTTGGCCGCTTGTGCTCTCCAGCATGAAATCATTGCTCGAAACCGGCAAAGCCATTGATATTCTGGCTATCAAGCAGGGTTGCGGCACCAAAAAGTAGTCCTGAAATTATTGAATGAGGAAACAAAAAAGGGTTGTTTGGCGGGTTCTAACATTGTCCCGCCAGCAACCTCAGAAATAGATTTGAGCATTTGCTCAAATCTATTTTTATTTTTTCAAAGAACCCTTATACCTCGGTACAATTGTTTCGTTTTAGTCCATCCCTACAATATACTCATGCCGGTAGAGAAATTAAAGATGAACGATGCAGCTGCAGTATCTTCAGAAAACAAACGGATCTATATTTTAGATGACGACGAATCAGTGTGTCGTTCCCTTAAATTGCTTTTAGTAAGTTATGGTTTTGCGGTGAAGGTATTTTCATCTGCGGAGGAATTCTTTAGAGATGTGCGTAACAAGGCTTTAGGGTGTTTGATTTTGGATATTCATATGCCGGGATTAAATGGATGGGACACACAGCAAAGGCTTACGAAAGAAGGATATCGCCTTCCCGTTATAGTTATCACGGCGGATAAGGATGACCGTTTTAAAGAACAGGCTTTAAAAGCTGGGGCAGTGGGTTTTTTACAAAAACCATTTAAGGAGCACTATCTGCTCCATATGGTTAATCAGGTATTTAATGGGACAAATGAGATTCGCGGTTCAATTAAAAATAATATTGATAAAACGGCAGACACATTAAAAAAACAGGTTTGAATTCATCTGCGAGCCTATCAGATCCATCAAGAAAAAGGCGGAGAAAATCAATGTCTATTGGAACCTTAGTGGGGGGGGTATATGAAAAACAAGATTATTATATTTTTGATCTTAGGAATAAGTGCGGTGAGCATTTGTTTTGCCCAAGTCGGTGGTTCCGGTTCGGGTTCTACGGGAAGTGGATCTTCCTCTACAGGGACGGGATCTTCAGCAGGAAATGGTTCCAACACGGTTGGAAGCAATGCCGGTAACAATACCAATATTCAAGGCAATAGTTTCCCAAATACCAATAATGGGACAAACAATGGGGTCAATGGGATCACGGGAAACAATGGACCTAACGGAGTCAATGGAATCACTGGCATGAATGGAAATGTTCAAGCCACCAATAGCGCTTATTGAGGTTTCTTGTTTTTAGGAGTTGGGCAGTTACTTTTTTTGTGGTCGCAATAATTGCGGCAGTATTAGGATTTACGAACATCGCAGGTTCAGCGATCGGCATTGCTAAGATTTTGTTCCGGGTATTCCTGGTTTTAGCGTTTGTTTCATTAATTCTTGGGAGACGAGTATCAGTATAATTATTGCCCCTGCTAACGGTGATAGCTACTGGTTTTAGACCAGAGTAAGCGACAGTAACCGAAAAACAGGGGTTTCAATTTGGTCCATGGCGCAGGCAAAGACGTATCTGATACAGGCCATGATATTGAACGCGCATTACTTTAAAAGCCCCAATACCTGCGATCACCGCTTCCAGGCAGCCATTTCAAGGGCTCCTAAAAATTCAGGATTATACCTTAGTTCAATTGATTCATTTTGAGTTCCTGCATAAAATGACTTTTGAAAATGCATATCATGCTTTTTTCAATAGCGCAGAAGGGAGCTTAAGGTGGTTTCATGAATAAAGCAGAATTAAATGCGTAAGTATTATATTTTAGATAGATCTTTTGCATTTATTGCCGTCTATTTCTTAATTTGGGCTACTGCTTGTGATGCCGAGAACTTGAAGATCGACACCACGGGCACGGTTACCACCGCTTATGACGACAATATTACTTACGTCCATACAGGCCGTCTATCGGATTCTGTTACGAGCTTGGAAACGGGGCTGGAATTGATGCAACAGGGCAAAACACGCGAGCTTTCCATTAAGGCGGATATCATCGAGCAGATATTTGCGACGCACAATAATTTTGACAACACATCGGTGGATTTTAATCTTGATTATAAACAGGATTTGTCAAGGTATAACCATATAGAGTTTTCAGATACCCTGACCGATGCCGCCGAACCCAGGAGTTTTGTGGCTGCTTTTGGCCGTACGTCAGGGCGTTATAATACTCTTATTAACCAAACAGCCTTTTCATTCAGGCATGATTTTACCGAACAGATTTCAGAGGAATGGCATTTGGGGAATACTGTCAACGTTTATTCACGCAAGGACATACCGGATTCAGATTTGAACCAGGCCGGGACTAAGGCCTTCTATACAATGGACTCTGCGACCATCTATAATGTGTCGTACGATTATTCCCTGCGCCTTTTTGAGCACGGCCCCAATGCCGGGGTCAACTCTCTTTTCACAGGGGTAAGGCGATTCTTCACCCCCCAATTTTATGTCGATCTTGGCGTCGGGCCTGATTTCATCAATTCATTTGCTGACAAGAATATGGTCGAACCTCATTACTCCGCGGCATTGACGGATCAAGTCAATCAAAATAACCGTATCAGCCTCACATTTGACAGTCAGGATACCACTAACGCCTACAGTGAGGATTTATTTAATTCCTGGCGCACGGCGATCAATGGTTTTCGTCAGATCAGCCCGCGATTGAGCGCATTCACAAACATTTTTTACGGTCAAGGCCATTACGAACTGATGGATCTTTCCGAAGAATTGGTAGGTGTACAGGCACAGTTAACTTACGCCGTTAATCAAAGGACAAATCTGGGGGCAGGCTATACTTTTACTGATTCCATCAGCAAAGACAGCAGCAGTACTTATAAGAAGAACTATTTTTATATTAGCAGCACCATCATTTTTTAGAGGAAGAACATGATCAAAGAATACGCCGACATATTCCGCCGTTTGATCGTCTTGGTTGATTTGTGCCTGATAACGCTTGTTTTTTTTATTTCTTACTGGCTGCGCACACATTATCTGACCGGGCTGCTGGGGTTTAATTTCTATGTATGGCTCTGCCCCCTCTTTGTGTTCCTGTGGGGGGGGTCTTTATATTTGCTTGGCATGTATAAGTCGTTCCGTCTTAAATCGATAGATAATATTTTGTGGGTTATTTTAAATTCCGCTTTGATAGCGTTTATCTTGTTTGGCGCGGTGATGTACATGTTTAAAGTTGTTGATATCAGCCGTTCATTTATTTTATTGGCATTTGGGCTTACGACGATGATTCTTGCCATAGAAAAACTTATCCTTGTCCTTTTTTTCAGGGAAATGCGCCATCAGGGTTTCAATTTTCGCAACATCCTGATCGTCGGGACAAATAAGCGTGCCCATGATTTTATCCATACGATTGACAATCTGCGCGGAGTAGGGTTAAAAATAGTGGGTATTTTGGATGAAGACCCGAAAATGGTCGGTCAAAATATTGGTGGTCACGAAATTACCGGATCGTTCGATGATTTAGCAGACATTTTAGCGCACCAAGCCATAGATCAGGCTGTATTTATTGTTGAACGTTCTTCCTTGGAAAAGATCGAGCCGTTGATGGTCCATTGTGAGACTACAGGGACGACAGTGAGCCTGGCTGTTAATCTCTTTAATCTTAAGCTTACAGTTGCCAAGGAAGAAAGTATCCTTGGTATTCCGATGATAACCTTTCAAACGGTTTCCAATAAGGTTGGTCAATTGCTTATCAAAAGGATTTTAGACACCATCATTTCAGGCGTCTGGCTTCTTGTTTCCTGGCCTCTTTATTTGATAGTATCGATTTTAATTAAAGCAACGTCAAAGGGCCCGGTATTCTTTACCCAGGAACGCTGCGGACTGCAGGGGCGGAAATTCAAGTTATATAAATTCCGAACGATGAGCATTGACGCGGAATCACGCCTGGAAGCCCTAAAAGATAAGAATGAAATGCAGGGGCCTGTATTCAAGATCAAGAATGACCCCCGTATCACCCCTATAGGTAAATTCTTACGTAAATGGAGCATTGATGAATTCCCTCAGTTCTGGAATGTTTTCTGCGGTCAGATGAGTTTGATCGGCACGCGCCCACCGATACCGCGGGAAGTGGAACAGTACGATTATTGGCAGAGACGCCGATTGAGCATGCCTCCGGGCATCACCGGTCTCTGGCAGGTCAGTGGCCGAAGTGATATTTCAAATTTTGATGAGTGGGTCAAATTAGATTTACAGTACATTGACCATTGGTCTCTGAAAGAGGATTTTAGGATTTTAATGCAAACCATCCCCACGGTGTTAAAAAGCACTGGCGCACGATGAGCATGTTCCCCAATAGGAGATTATGGTGGGTAATTTAAAGCAAATCGCCGTTCTCGTTTTAATTTTATTGGCGGTTGTTAATGGTTATGTTTATGCGGATGAAGCTAAGGGCACTGACTATCAGGTAGGTCCTAACGATATCCTGGACATCAATGTTTTACAACCGGAAGCATTGCTCGATACGGTTACCGTATCGCCGGATGGAGGCATTACGTTCCCTTATATCGGTACCGTTGCGGTCAAAGGCCAGACCTTGGCCCAGATACAGGATGTTATTCAGAAACGCTTGAATGACGGGTATATGAAGTATCCGGTGGTTTCGGTTTCCCTTAAAGAATCCCATAGCCGCCGTTTTTTTGTTTATGGGGAGGTGGTCAAGCCAGGGGCCTATGATATTGAAGAGAATATGACGGTGCTCAGGGGTATATCCATGGCCGGAGGGTTCACCCAGTTCGGGTCCGCCAGCCGGGTCAAACTTTTAAGGCTAAAAAAAGGTACCAGCGGATATAAAGTCATTAAGGTGAATATCAAAGATGTCATGGACGGGGACGCCAATGCCGATCCGGTCATTGATCAAGGCGATATTATTGCCGTATCCGAAGGTGTGTTTTAAAAAAGGAGCCATAAAATAATGGATGGATTGACCTTACGAGATTATATAAAAGTCTTATTCAGGCAAAAATGGATGATCTTTATGTGTATCATCACCGTGACATTGACGGTGGACGTAGGCTTAAAACTCCAGACCAAACACTATGCGGCCCGCGTCAAATTGCTCATCAGCGCTCAGAAACAATCTGAATCACCCTATTATCATGATATCGTGGGCTTTCAAAATACCGAGCTGGCCCTGACCGAGAGTGAGATCGTCACATCCACGCCTGTTCTTGACCGTGCCTTGAAAGCGATCCTTACCTACAAACCGCTTTCAGGTTTTGTGGAATATGAGAGACCATTTGCCTCCGAGCTTAAGCAGAAATTGATCGACTATCAGGTCAAGAAATTTAATAAGTATATGGAGGGGCTCAAACTGACCGATGCCCAGATGCAGTCTTATTTATACCGGATGGCGATGGATGACCTTAGAAGGAATGTTAAGGTCGACCCCATACAGGACACCAATATTTTCACCATTACCGTCACCGATTATGACCCTTACGCGGCCGCGGTGATGGCCAATATCATCAGCCGTTCATATATTATCTTTGATTTGGAGCAACAGTTGGCAGAAATGCAGCAAAAATACGGTGAAAAGAACCTGGCTATTTTCCAACTGCGCGATGATATCAAGTCCATGAGCCAAAATCTTACAGGCCTGCCGCTGGATAATGTTGATGCTATCGGCCCTGCGAGCGTAAAGATCATTGAACAGGCCTATCCGCCGATACAAGCTTTGGGGCAGCCTAAAATACGCATCATGATTCTGGCATTTGTGATGAGCATTATTTTAGGGTGCATACTCGCTTTTATCTTTGATTATATGGACCAAACCTTCAGGTCCCCCGAAGAGATCGAGCGTACGCTGGGCCTTCCGTTCTTGGGGAGCGTTCTCAAGCGGAACAAATTGATTGCTTTTAAGAGCGTGGCTGAGCATATTTATCTCCTGATGAAAGAAAAGAAATTTAAAACATTGATCTTCATCGCGTCACGGCTCGGGGAGGGTGTCAGTACTGTCAGCCGCAATGTCGGCAAATACATCTCTTCTGTCCTGGGGCATCGGGTGCTGATCATTGAAGCCAATCCAAAGCAGCACAGGTTCTTTAAGAGAAAGAAATACGCTCCGGTAGTTTGCGGTCTTTTTGAAATGCTTGAAGATAAATCCGATTTCGACCATTGTGTGCAGAAAACAGAGGACAAATTGCATTTTTTGCCGGTTGGCCACGCAACGTCAAACCCGTTCATTTTACTGGGCTCATCTAAAATGACTGAGTTCTTAAAAGAAGCCAGGCTGAAGTATGAAGTCATTTTGATCGATACGGACAGCCTGCATACTTCCCTGGATGCTTTGGAACTTTCAAATGAGGTCGAAGCTGTTGTGCTGGTTGTAGCCGAAGGCATAACCCGCCGGCATGCGGTCAAATCTGCCTTGGAAGATTTCAAGGGACGTAAAGCGAATGTCCTTGGCGCCATACTTAACAAACGCAAATACCCCCTTCCGGGATTTGTATACCAGAGTGTGTAGGTATTGATGGGGGCATTCATAGGATAGGTTTAAACACATGATAAGGGTGATTTGCTATTTATTTTATTACGGTTTTGCCCAATGGCTGCCGGCATCCTATATGCCGGGTGGACGTTTATGGAAAGCCGTGCGTTTTTTGATATGCCGCCATTTATTCTGCACGTGCGGGAAGAATGTGAATATAGAGCATCAGGCATTTTTTCATTCCGGCAGGGATATTTCCATTGGGGATAATTCCGGGATCGGGGTGAGGGCAAATTTGTCCGGGGAGATCAAGATCGGCCGGGATGTCATGATGGGAAAAGATGTAACTATCATCACCAGAAACCATAAATTCGGCCGCATCGACGTCCCCATGAACCAGCAGGGATTTCAGTCCGAAGAGCCCGTTGTGATCGGGGACGATGTTTGGATCAGCGACAGGGTTATTATTTTACCCGGGGTTAAAATAGGTAATGGCGTCATCATCGCTGCTGGTGCCATTGTGACCAAGGATGTCCTTCCATTTGCCATTGTCGGCGGTAATCCGGCAAAAGTCATTAAATCCCGTATATGATAAATCAGATCATAAAGAATATTTTCAGTAATTATTTTGTAAATTTCCTGCAAATGGCGCTGGGTATTTTGATTGTGCCTTTTTTGATCCTGAAATTGGGGAAAGAAGCTTTTGGGCTGATCGTACTGGTGGAGTCCACGATCGCTATATTTGAGGTAATGATCGGAAGTATCCGTATCGCGTTATCCAGGCATGCCACGTACTCGCTGGGGCAGGGCAATTTGGATGAATTCATTAAATATCTATCCACGGGAAAATATATCCTTTTAGCCTTTGGTGTCCTTATTTTGATATCTGGAGGGTTGGTCAGCCATTTCTTTTCCCACATCTTCCAGGTTCCTTCAGGCTTGGCGGCCCCGAGCAAGTTATTGTTTTTATTGGTTGTTTTTTCGTTCTTTATCACTGTCCCCAATATTGTGTATTGGTCGATCCTGTATGCCAAACAGCGTTTTGATCTGATCAATCTGGCTTCCTCCGTTGGCCTGATATTAAGAGCGTTGAGTATTTTTATACTTTTCATGATCCTCCCGAAAAAATACATTTCATTACCGACGTATGGTTTTATCTATTTATTGATGAAAACAGCGGAGAATTCATTGATTTACATTTGGCATAAGAAGATCATGCCTGGGATGCGGTTGACCTTTAAAGATTTTCAATCAAACAAGGTCAAAGAGATCTTATCATTCAGCGGCTATACGTCATTATCATGCGTGAGCACGATACTTTATGAAAATACGGCCAATATCCTGATCAATGTGTTTTACGGCCCGGTCTTTAACGCGATTTACGCCATCAGTTTAAAGATCCCGATGACCATTAACAATATTTTCTTAAGGTCAACATGGTCCCTGGCGCCCACGGTCACTGATTTAGTTGCCAAAAAGGACACGGATCGTCTGCAAAAACTTTTCTTTATTTATTCAAAGATGTTATGTGTTTTTACATTGCCCGTGATCCTTTTTATCATGGTCATGTCGAAGAAGATCATTAATATATGGGTTGGGAGCGGTTTTTTGCAGGCCTCTGGATTATTATCGATCCATTTGATCCCATTACTGATCATACTGCCATTGTCAGTGGTCAATTTGACCGTCAATGCTTACGCAAAAGTTAAAATACCCAGCCAGGTTACATTTATTATAGCTGTCCTCAATGTTGCTTTGGGGATCCTGTTGGCTAAGGCGTTCAATCTCCAATTATACGGGTTTGCCATTTCAGCGGCTCTATGCACCATCATTAATTCCGCGATATTCTTACCTTATTATTCCTGCAAGATCTCTGGATTGCCGGTTTACGAGTATGTATTCAATGCTTTTGTAAGGCCGCTTTTCCTTGGCTGTCTGGTGATATTGCCTTTATATTTCATTATTAATTTTATCAGCCATCGATCAAGTTTGGGAATGATCGTTGTTCAAGGCGTTTTTATCACAGCCACTTATTATTCTTTTGCTTATGTATATTTGGTGAATAAATATGAGAAAGATGTCATTAAAGGCTTCATCATTAAACGTTTTCAATAAAATTTTAACAAAGGTTTTCAATGCTTATTGGTCATAATTTATTGAGAGATTTAAGATTCCTTTCTTTGTTATTGATCAAAGGCAATCTCCCAAAAGCGCTTTATATTGGTTACGTGGGTTATGGGAATTTAGGTGATGAGGCTTTGAAAGAGGCTATTTTTGACCTCTTTAGATCAACCATATTGTTCTCCGAATCAAGGGGGACCGTCATAAGGTTTTATGAACGGATTGGTTTGTTGAAATTTAATATCCTTTTTCTTGGCGGAGGTACCTTGGTGCTGCGGTCAGAAAATATGTTGAAGAGGATTTCCGATGACAATATCCCTAAGAAAATTGTATTTGGGACAGGTGTGGCTAATCATATCTTTTGGAAGGATGTTCCAGCTTCTTATGGGAAGGTGGATGATTGGGTTAACGCACTGAACAATGTATTTTACTTATCTGTGCGCGGGCCAATTTCTGCGCAGATATTAAAGGGTCATAAGGTCATGCGGGATATTCATGTGATCGGGGACCCTGTTTTATATTTCACCAGAGAGATTTCCAGGCCTAAATCCAGATTAAAAAGATTAGGCGTAAATATAGGCTATGCCTTGAATGAGAACAAAAAGGGTTTTATGTGGGGGAGGGATGAAGGTTTATTCTTTTCGAAGTTCATGGATTTCATTGAAACTATGATCATTGATGATTGGCAAATTGAGTTTATCCCTATGAACAAAGAGGACGAAACTCTCATAGATGACCTTCTTTTGAAGGATGGCCTTCAAAAAAAGGTAAAAGTCTTTAGGAATTACATGTCAACGCAAAAGACAATTGACCGTATGGAAGGATTTGATGTTTTTGTCGGGCAGAAATTACATGCGACTATTCTGGCCTATTGCGCCAACACGCCTGCGGTCATGGTCGAATATAGGCCCAAGTGCAGGGATTTTATGTCCAGTATAGATATGGAGCATTTTAATTTACGCACCGATGAATTTAATGTTGAGAAATGTAAGGCCCTTGTTGATGAATTGTACCTGGATTTGGATTCCATAAGATTTAAATCCAATAGATTATGCAAAGGATACAAAAAAGATTTAATTCAGGCCGCTCAAACTGTAACCGATATGGTTTCGTCAAGGCAAAGGGCATCTTTAAAATGAACATTTCCATTATTATACCTACATATAACCGTTCGGCTGACCTGAAAAGAATTTTGCTGTCTATCCTGGCGCAAACGATCTTGCCCCAGGAAGTGATTGTGGTGGATCAAAGTGACGATGGCTTGACAAAAAAGTTGATCGAAGAGTTCAATGCAGGTAATTTTCGGGATATAAGGTTGATTTGGCGGTATAAAAATGAAAAAGGGTCTGCCAGGGCCCGCAATGAGGGGTTTCATTTATCAAAAGGGGATATTGTCTGCTTTACGGATGATGATGTCGTTTTAGAGAAGGATTATTTCAAAGAAATAGTGGATTGTTTTGAGAAATATACTGGGATCGGCGGGATTTCCGGCAATGTACAAGCGCCTGAGTCTCCCTCTGGTTTCAAATGGTCATTGAGGAAATTACTTTTGAGGATCTTTTTGATCGACCTCCTTGATGGAAAGATGACAGTTTCCGGTTTTGGTTTTCCGATCTATATGAAAGAGGTCCAATCTTTGACCTATGTGGAACTGTTTGCCGGTTATAGCATGAATTTTCGAAGGCAATACCTGGAAGAAAATCTATTTGATGATTTTTTTACAGGTTATAGTTTCCGGGAGGATGTGGAACTTTCATACCGGATCTCGCGGAAAACAGCGCTTGCCATGATCCCGGAAGCCCGTTTCCAGCATCATATTTCCAGGTCCAACCGGATAGACAGTAAAGCTTTAAAATTGATGCAATTCAGGAACTATTATTATGTGTTCAATAAACATAAGAACCGTTCATTTTTAAGCATGTTTTTATTTGCGTATTCAATGGGGGGGATCCTGATCATCGATCTTATTGAATGGTTATTTGGCTTTAAGAGAATTAAATGGGAATCGTTCACCATGGACCTGTTGGCTGTCTGTGAACTTATCAAAGGAAGGACATGAACAAAGCGCAGAGGGTATTAGGGTTTTTAAGGTTTTTTATCTGGCGCTTACGGTCAGGGGGAGCGTTAAGGACCAGAGGGAGGAATTATCTTGATCGCGGGCAGATAACGGTTCATCCTGCGGCTAAATTTGAGATGGGTGAGCGTAATGTTTTAAGCCGGGATTTTGACATTGAAATTAAAGGCCTTCTATCAATAGGCTCCAGGAATTATTTTAATAAAAATATCAAGATCACCTGTTTTAAGGAAATTGCCATCGGTGATGATTGTATTATTGCTGATTCCGTCCATTTTTATGATCACGATCACGATTACCATGATCTCGATCAATTGATCGGTCAACAGGGATACGTGACCAGGCCTATCAAGGTAGGTAACAATATCTGGATCGGCGCGAAAGCGATCATCCTTAAAGGGGTCTCGATCGGCGACGGGGCTATCATTGGCGCCGGGGCTGTGGTGACAAGGGATGTTCCCTCAAATTCCATCGCTGTTGGCAATCCAGCGCAAATTATCAAGATGAGGCATAATGGCGGATAAAATCAAGGTCCTTCACATCATCAAGACATTAAGCTTAGGCGGGGCAGAGGTCAATTTATTGAACCTTTCCAAGGCCGTGGATAATGATCGTTATGAGTTCCATGTAGCCTATTCTTTCGGCGGGGAATTGGAACCCAAATTTAAAGAAGCAGGTATCAAACTTTTTAAATATGCCGATCAGGATCACAGGGTCAAAAGCCTGGAAACAGGGTGGATTATTTTCAGGCTGGTTCGCTATATCCGGAAAAATAAGATCCAAATCGTCCATACCCACACCTTTAGCGCCCATTTATGGGGATCTATGGCGGCCAAGCTGACCGGAGCCAAGATCATTGAGCACGTGCATGATTTCCGTTACCTTCAACCTCAGGATTTTTCCCGTCGCAGAGGGTTCAATAATCAATACCGGTTCGTGCGTCAATTCAAGAATGTCTCCGATCGCGTGGTCGTTTTAACCAAACAAAATCAGGATTTTCTTGTACAGGAAGGCATTTATCCCGTGGAACGTATCCGTGAATATCAAAACGGTATCCCTCTGCCGGGACAGATCAACAGGTCGGGGAACGCTAAACCCAAGCTCATTGCCAAGTTTCATTTGAGGACAGATGCGCTTTTGGTACTGACACCGATACGACTCGCGCCTGAAAAGAACGCTGATTTGATCCTCCGCATTGCCCCTGAAGTTATCCGTCGCTTGCCCAATGTCATGTTCTTGATCGCAGGGGATGGCCCGCTTTATCAGCAGGTATCGGATGATATAAAAAAGATGGGCTTGGAAGAAAACGTCAGGCTGATCGGCTATCATGCCGATATCCGGGATTTGCTTGAAGGTTCGGATATTTTTCTGCTTCCCTCATTCCTGGAATTACATTCCATCGCTATTTTAGAGGGTATGAGCAGCCGGGTACCGGTGGTGGTGTCTCAAGAGGTGGGGTGCAACAGCGAATTTATTGATGATTGGCGAAATGGCGTCTTGCTTGATCCTTTTAAGGATGCCGGCTGGGCGCATGCGCTGATCAAATTATTGGAAGATCCGCAGTTGCGTCTAAGAATGGGAGAACAGGGGTATCAAACCTGCTTGAAAAAATTTAATATTAACGAAGTTGTTAAGAAGTTTGAGAACCTCTATGTGGAACTTACGCATTTTTGATTTCAGGGTTTGGATGGCCTTGTTCTTAAGCATCGCTTTTGGTTTTATATTCCTACAATTTATTTATATCTTTGATGCCAAACCCCTTTTCTTGTTAGCGTTACCTGTGGTGGGGGTCTTTTTTGTCTTTTTAGTCGTAAAACCTGAATGGATCTTGATTTCGGTAGTTCTTTCAAGGCCTTTATTGGACAATCTTTTGAATTCCACCAAGACCAATGTAGGAGGGGAAAATATCGGGATAGGGGCCATCCTGAACCTTGTCATCATTATTTTAGCGGTTTTTCTGACTTTCCAATATTCCAGTTTTCCCCATCATCATCGTTCTGTTTTCTACTGGCTGGTGTTTCTTTTCTTTATGTTGATGGCCTCTTTATATTCACCTTATGTGGCAAGGGCCATCCGTTTATTCCTTAATTATGTGAGTTATTTTGCCATGTTTCTTATCCCATTTTTAGTGATCAAGGGTAAAGAGGATTTCTTATTTTGGCTTAAGATCTTTGCCTGGTCGTTTATTTTACCTGTTTTTGGGGCAAATCTGGATTTACTGCATGGCGGGCATTATTTTCAGGATGCGGGTATGCGTATCTCAGGGACATTTACACATCCTAATATTCTGGCTTTTTATCTGGTTTTGGGGCTTACTTTTTATTTTTATATGCTTAAAGGTGAATATTGGAGGTCCAAACCAGGGATACTATGGGCCATTAGAATTTTGATGCTTAATATGCTTGTTTTGCTCATTGCCACCAAAAGCAGAAATGCCTGGCTCGCGTGTATCAGCATATTTTTAATATATGGGTTATTAAAAGATAGGAAATTCTTAATAATGCTTTTTATACTTTTACCGTTATCTTTGGTAGTGCCGCAGGTGCAAGACAGGGTGATGACGGTCCTTCAAGACAAAGAATCAAATAATTACCAGGGCCTGAACTCATTTGAATGGCGTTTGCAAATTTGGAAAAGCAGTTTGTCCAAAATAGCCCAAAGGCCATTGCAAGGCTATGGCTTGACGACCTTTAAGCCAATGTCGGAACAATTCTTCTCGGAAAAGTCCGGTTCTGGCGCACATAATGCCTATCTTGAGACTCTCTTTGAAAGCGGGATTTTTGGCTTTTTAAGTTTTATCCTTTTATTGTTAAGCCCTTTAAAGATGTTTCTTAATAATATGTTTACCTCTTTAAAACCGCGGCAGGCAAGATTGTGGGCGATTTTGGCAGGTTATATGATCAGTTACATGATCATTTGTTTTGCGGATAACCTGTCCTATTATTTAGTTTTAAACTGGTATGTTTGGTTCTTTATAGGATTAATGCTGGTATCTGAAAGATTCTCCCATGATTGACATCTCTTTTATCATTCCTTCCTATAATTCGTATCAAACCATCCATCGAACGCTCAAGAGTATTTTTAGCCAAAAGTTATTCTCTCAAATTAAAGAGATCATTGTGGTGGATTGCTCCGATGATCAAAAAACGCGGGAATTGATAAAAGATCCTATGTTTCCCCTTCAGGGCAACAGTAAATTAAAGATTATTCTATTGGAGAAAAAAACATCCCCGGCCCTTGGGCGGAATTGTGGGGCCAAACATGCAAGTGGAGAATTGTTATGCTTCATTGATAGCGATGTTATTTTGGCTGATGATTGGCTTGGGAAGGTTTTTGAGGCTTATCAGGCAGGATGCATGGTAGGGGCTGGCTCAGTATCAGTTCCGGATTTTCAAAAAGACAATCAATTGGCTTTAGCGCAGCTATATTTGCAGTGTAATGAATCACTGGATGCCGGTAAGACACGGTCGGTGGTGACGGTGCCGGGTTGTAATATTTTTATCAAACGTGCATTTTTTGAACGGGAAGGGGGTTTCCCTGATTTAAGGGCTGCTGAAGAAGTGGTTTTATGTTTAAAATTGGGGGAATATACAAAGGTTTGGTTCGTTCCTGGAGCAAAATGTTTTCATGTGTTTCGTGAAAATTTGCGCGGATATTTTAATAATCAAAAGATCTTAGGGAAATATATCATCATTTACCGACGTATGATGTATCCCAAGTGGTATTACCAGGATTTATGGCCTGTACTGCTGCTGCCGGGATTTTTACTGATCAAGGTCCTGAGGATCAAGCTTCGCATTTATAAAGCCGGGTGGGGTCATTATAAGAAGTTCTTTATCAGTTCACCTTTGTTTATGGCAGGTCTTTTTTATTGGGCCTTAGGATTTTTGCAGGGATGTTTTGAGAAAGGAATTAATGATGATTAGTCGAAGAGTTAATGTTTGTAATATACAAATAGACAATGTGACCATTCAAGAGGCTATTGAATATATTGATGGGCTCGCGCAGGACAGGCGCCCCAGCTTCGTGGTCACGCCTAATGTCGATCATATTGTGCGTTACAATAAAGATATTGAATTCGCGGAGATTTATAAGAAAGCCCATCTTGTCGTTGCGGACGGGATGCCTCTTATTTGGGGAGCAAAATTCTTAGGGACACCTTTAAAGGCCAAGGTTTCAGGCTCTGATTTGTTCCCTGAGGCGTGTCAGCTGTTTGAAAAGAACACCCGGAAGATATTTTTCTTAGGCGGTAGGCCAAAAGCTGCTGAAGGGGCTAAATTAAAATTATTAGGTAAATTTCCCAAGCTTAGAATTGTAGGTTGTTATTGCCCCCCCATTGGATTTGAAAAGGATGCTGTTGAGCTTAAGAAAATATCTCAAATGATCATGGATGCCGGTCCGGATATTTTATTTGTTGGTTTAGGTTCCCCTAAACAGGAAAAATGGATCTATGACAATTATTTATCCCTCAATGTTCCGGTATCAATAGGTATTGGCGTTACTTTTGAGTTCATTGCGGGGATGGTCCAACGGGCTCCTGTATGGATGCAGAAAGTGGGATTCGAATGGTTTTGGCGTTTAATGATGGAGCCGGGACGCCTTTGGAAAAGATACCTCATTGATGATCTGTCATTTTTTAGATTAATCTTGATCCAGAAAATAGGTTGGAAATCTTGAAAAAAATTCTTACTTTGGCGATATTATCCTTTGTTTTGTTGTTTTTGGGCAGCTTAGCGTTTGCTTCAAACAGGCATTGGGAATTTGCCGGATGGTATGGAGGAGGTTGTTATCCAAATGCGGCTTTTGATATTCATATTAAAGGGCGTGTCTATTTAACCTCTGATGTAGCCGGTCTCTGGAGAAGTGATGATGGGGGGGAACATTGGCATTTTAAAACCAAAGGTTTAGGACAGCTTACCGTCCCCCAGGTCGCGGTAGCTCCATCGGATTCAAATGTGCTGTATGCTGCAACCGGCGGCGGGATCTATGTTTCAAAGAATTCCGGTGATTCATGGGAAGCGGCGGATAATGCGCAGGGTAAGATCATTTTTAAACGTCCGGAGAATTATCGTCCCATCGCTGTCGATCCTCAAAACCCTAATGAATTATGCGTCGGTACGGCCAGGGCCCAGGTATTCTGTTCTCAGGATTTTGGCAGGCAATGGAAAGATATTGATCCTGACAGGAAATTCTTTTCTGATCCAACGGATATTTCAGCGTTAGCTTTTGATAAACAGGGCAGGCTTTATATTGCCTCAAATAAAGGTTTAAGCCGATGCGGGTCCAGGGCCGGTGGCTGTCGATCTTTGACGGGCGCGCCGTCCCCCATTACGGACCTGATTTTTAGTCAGAAATCTCCCGCTGTTTTATTCGCGGCTGGTGAAGATGCATTATGGATCTCACATGATAATGGAGATTCTTGGGAAACAACTAATCCGATTCCTCAAGGGAAAACATACAGAATAGCCTTGGATGAATCAGGCGAAATACCGGTCATCCGTGTCATTTGGAGCAAAGATTGGAAAGGCGGGGTCTTCATGACCCGCGATGAAGGGAAAACATGGGAATCACAGGATGATAATTTAAACGCGGACAGGCTCTCTGACCCAACCCGTGGGTGGGCGGCAAATGGTGGAAGATCAAACACTGTCCAGGTGGATCCTTTTGATCCTCAAATCGTATTGCGTAGCGATTGGTGGGGCGTTTGGCGCAGTGATGATGGGGGGAAAAGCTGGAATGAAAAGATCGTTGGCGCCCCTGATTCAGTTGCCACCCAAATTGTGATGGATGCCGATGGAGAAATTTATGTATCGAGCATGGATAATGGCTTGTTGCGCAGTCATGATGGGGGGAAAACCTATGAAATGTTATTTCCCAGGAAATATGACGCGGCAGAGAGCGGACATGTCTGGCGGATCGCGGTATCAGGCAATACGATTGTAGGGACTTCATCTCCTTGGGGGGAAACAGTCAATCAAGTCATTGATAGCCATGATTCAGGCAATTCTTTTTCTTTAGTCCGTGACGGATTGCCATCAGGAAGACCGAAGGCAAATACCATGTGGGGGGAAGGCTATCCCCGAGGTTTGGCAATGGACCCGAATAATCCCGACATTATTTATTTAGGCATAGATGGTGATGGCGGGGGCCTTTTTGTCTCTAATGACATGGGGGGCACATGGCGGCGCAGTCAGGGACAGCCGGGTTCGTTGCGGATATATAACGGTCTTGCTGTTGATCCGACTGATTCTAAACGCATCATTTGGGGCGCTTGTTCAACCGGCGGCGGGGTTTATGTTTCAGAGGATGCCGGAAGGACTTTTGATCTTCGGGAAAAGCAAATGGATTGGGTTTTTGATGTGGCCATAGCCTCTGATGGAAGCATGTATGCGGCCGGGGACAGCAATGGTGCTAAATTATTCGCCTCTGGTGATCATGGCCAAACTTGGGTGATGACCGGTGATTTTGGAAAAGATAGGGCATTGGGGACAGTGGCTGTTGACCCAAACGATCCTCAGCATGTTGCCGTGGGCACGGTAAGCTGGGGGAACAAACCTTGTAATATTTTCTTAAGCATTGATGGCGCAAAGACCTGGCAGGATATCACGGCTGATTTACCTGATGGGGCCGGGGCAGCATCCATTATTTTTGATCCCAGGGGAAAATATCTATATATTGCCAGATATGCCGGTTCAGTTTACCGGCTGGCATTGAAGTAACACACGTCTTTGTTCATTATACCCCAGTTCAATTGATTCATTTTTGTCCATCCTTAGAATAGGACCATGCCGCTGGAAAAATTGAAGATTAATGGGAGGGATGAAATGTCTTCAGACAAGAATCAGATTTACATCGTTGATGATGATGTATCAGTGCGCCGTTCACTTAAATTGCTCATGGCTTCTTACAGGTTTCCGGTTGAAACATTTTCCTCAACAGAGGAGTTTCTTAGTGATGTGCGTAACAAAGCTCCCGGGTGTTTGATCCTGGACATCCATATGCCGGGATTAAATGGGTGGGATACGCTGCAAAAACTTACGGAAACAGGGCATCATCATCCGGTTATCGTGATCACGGCGGATAAGGATGAACAATTTAAGGAAAGGGTTTTAGAAGCGGGTGCGGTTGGTTTTTTACAAAAACCATTTGAGGACCAGGACCTGCTTCATATGGTTAATCGAATATTTAATAAAGATCAAGAATATCTCGATGAAGAAAATGAATAAACAGACCGGGAAAAACATCCTGGTCACTGGAGGGGCCGGCTACATCGGAGCTCATATGGCCGGCATGCTCATTGAAGCAGGCTTTAATGTCATTGTATTCGATGATCTTTCAACCGGCGTAAAACCATGGGTTGCCCCCAAAGCAAAATTTATCAAAGGCGATCTATGCGATTCAAGCGATTGCCGGAAAATTTTTAAGGATAACCGCATAGATGCCGTCATGCATTTTGCGGCCAAGATCGTAGTCCCTGAATCCGTCGGCAAACCAGTTATGTATTACCGTAATAATGTGGGTGGTACGCTTAATTTATTATGGGCCATGCAGGAGCATCAGGTGCGTCGCATCGTGTTTTCGTCAACGGCCGCTGTGTATGGAGAGCCTAAAAGAGTGCCGATCACTGAAAAAGACCCCGTCATGCCGATGAACCCTTATGGCAATTCGAAATATTTTATTGAACAGATCCTGCGCGATATGGCCCGGGCCAATGCGATCGATTATATATGCTTGCGTTATTTTAATGTCGCAGGCTGGGACACTCAACGGCTATGGACGTCAAAAGGCAGGCCGGTGCCGACGCATTTGATTTCGAATGTGATGCAAGCGCTGAGGGGTAAAGGAAGATTGAACGTCTGCGGGAATGATTATAAAACACCTGATGGAACAGGAGTGCGTGATTTTATCCATGTGATGGATCTCTGTAATGCCCATCTGTTTGCCTTGAAAGCGTTCAATAAAGGGATCAAGAATGAGGTTTTTAATCTTGGCAACGAAAAAGGCTTCTCTGTCATGGAGGTTATCAGAACAGCCGGCCGTGTCGCTGGAAGATCAGTTCCTCACAAATTCACCCCAAGACGATTGGGTGACGTGGCAACCATCATCGCGTCATCTGCAAAAGCCCGTAAGATCCTGGGTTGGGGACCAAGGTATGATCTTCAAGCCATACTTAAAAGCGAGTGGGAACGTTATTCCCACGCGTAAGATACCAGCACACTTTTATGGGGAGGATTTATGAAAATTAAAATTATCATGGTTTTGATTCTTGGAATATGTACAGCGGGTGTTTGTTTTGCGCAATCTAATCCCAATAGCACAAATGTGACCACAAAAATGAATGGAAATTCAACCACTGCTTCCGGGGTGCCCATTTCAAGTTCTACTATAGGCTCAACGGGTAGAAATACATCCAGTAACGACATTTAAGGGGAGCTGTCATTTGATCAGTTAAGAAACATCCGGCAAGGAAAATTGATGAGGATTGGAATTTTCATATTTGTGATCTTAGGTATAAGTGCCGCGGGGGTTTGTTTTGCGCACACCGGCGGGAGCACTGTAGGCCGTGGGAGGGGGTTTGACACTATTGGCAGTGGGGGTGGCTACAATACGATCAGCAGTGGAGCTGGCTACAATACTATAGGCAGTGGAAGAGGCTACAGCACGGTGGGCAGTGGGAGAAGCTATGACACAGTAGGCGGTGGAAGCGGTTACAACACGGCAAGCGGTGGGAGTGGTTTTGATACTGTCGGCAATGGAAGAAGCTATGACACAATAGGCAGAGGAAGGGGTTTTGATACTGACGGCAGCGGGAGAGACTACGATACAATAGGCACTGGAAGGGGATTTGATACTATCGGCAGTGGAGCCGGCTACAACATGATGGCCAGTGGGAAGGATTACGAAACTATTGGCAGTGGGAGGGGTTTTGACACTATTGGCAGTGGTGGAAGCGGCTACAATACAATCCCAAGCGGGCTGAAGCATGCATTCTTGGTCAGTCAGGTATTTATATCTGGTTTCGGTTGAGGCAAATGGTAACCCTTGTGAGCTTCTATTTAAAATTAACCCGTATGAGAAATCCTCCCATTGGATTAGGCTCTTTACTAAAGGCAGCATTTTATACATTAGTATCGAATCCGGTCATTTTATATCCTATTTTAGTCCTGGGGTTCATTCAGCTTCTTTTTTTGGAGATCATTTATTTCGCCCCGCGTTACCCGTTGTCGGAATTGTTCGGGACGATCATAACCAGGTCCGCGGGGCCGGCATTCCTGCATTACCCGTATAATTACCTTCTTTTGTCCAGGTGGTTTCATGGTTTAGAGATAATCATTGCCATTTTTATAAGTTGTTTCTTTTATGGTGCCGCAGTCTTGATCATATCTTTGATCAATAGCGGTAAACCAGTCCATATGAAGAAAGTTTTTCAGCAAGTTTTTTCTTCCTATATACACTTGGTCGCCGCCATGGTCCTGGCGGCCATTCTTCTTCAAGGCCTTGCATTTTTACATGGTTTGGTATTAAAAAGGGCTTTGGTGATCCGCTCGGAAACCGGCATATTCTTTCAGATCAAAGAAGCGGTGGTCATTTCCGCCCCTTATTTTCGATTGTTTTTGGCCTGCTTTGTTACAGCACTTCTTGCCTTTGTTATACCGGTCATTATCCTTGAACAAAAAAAGGTCATTACCGCGATAAAATTAAATTTTATGAATTACGGCCGGTTGTTCGGGTTGATCATGGGGATGGTCATTGTCTCCGGATCTTTGTATCTCCCCTTTATTTATTGGCAATCGGTCCTAACACGCGAAATGATCATTAAAGCCCCGGAAATGTCAGGCCTGTATCTGGTCCTATCGGTCTTGGTGATGCTGTTTATTGATACTATTCAATATACGGCGATCACCTTGTGCTACTTATTGGTAAAAAAAGGGCCGTTATGAAAAAGTCAATGATCCTATTACCCGCCCTGCTGCTTGTTATTTTTGTCATCTTATCGGTCATTGACCGCAGTGACTATGTCATTGAGAAGAGAATATGGAAAATACAGCAGCAATTTACCGTGGAGGCCCGGTATGGGATACTTTCCAGCGAAGAATCCGAGAATTTAGCGGCGATGTACCGTAGTTTGGTCCAGGAATATCCACGATCAGGGCTGTTGCCACAGATTTATTTGCGCATAGGCCAAATTTACGTAGTGAATAAGGATTTTGAAAAAGCCAGGACAAGCTTTGCCGTGGTTTTACAACAATACCCTCAGCGGAAAGACCTGTGCTCCATGGCGTTGCTGAAGATCGGTTTGACCTATGAGCAGGAAAAGAAAGATGACATGGCCTTAAGGTCCTATCAGCGGATCATCAACAATTATCCCCAGACGGAAATTGGCTTGAACATGCCGCTTTACATAGCAGGGTATTATCACCGGTTAAATAAAGCCGCAGAGGCTAAGAATGCCTTCCAGGATGCGGAAATGTTTTACCGCAAGGCGGTCCAAGAAAATCCTGGTTCTTTGAAAGGTTATAGCGCTTTACGGTTCTTGGCCCTGACGTATCTGGTCCAAAAGAAATGGGATGTCGCTGTAAAGACTTTTGAAAAGGCTCTTTTGGACTATAGCCTGAGCCCATATCTGGATGGGAAAGCGGCAGGATCGATCATTTATTCGATCAATGCGGTTTCTTTTTTTGAACTGAAAACCCCCCAACAGCCGATCACGTTTTACCAAATGTTTATTGAAAAGCGCCCCGGGTATCCGTTGAACAATTTTCTCAAAAAAGTGATCGCTTCCCTTCAGGATTTTAAAAATGGGAAAGAGCCTTCTGGTTTGCGAAAGATCCCCATTATACCCGGGTACAATTTACAGTTTTCAGATTTCCCGTACAATCTAAATATCCAATAAGAAAATAGCAAATAGACCAAGGAGAGAGGTATGGAATATAAAATTTTGGTTGTTTCCGGGATCATGGTGTCAGCAGCTTTTCTTTTTAGCCCATCCGCGGTTTTTGCCCAGGTTTTAGACACGGCGGATAATTTTGCGGTCCTGGGCGGCTCAACACAGACCAATACTGGCTCAAGTGATGTTAGTGGCGACGTAGGTGTTTCACCGGGGACTTCGATCACCGGCTATCCGCCGGGGACCGTCAATGGAACAATATACTCAGGCGGAGCGGTGCCGCAACAGGCTGAGGTTGATGCGACCGCGGCGTACAATGGTTTGGCAGGCATGGCGGTCACCAGTACCCTGACCGGTGAGGATCTGGGCGGACTCACACTTACGCCTGGCGTTTATACTTTTTCCTCTTCCGCTCAATTGACCGGGCCGCTTACCCTTAATGCGGAAGGTCTTAATAACGCGGTTTTTACCTTCCAGATCGGCAGTACGCTGACAACGGCCTCAGCTTCATCAGTGACCTTGATCAACGCGGGATCGAATGATGGCGTGTTCTGGCAGGTCGGCAGTTCCGCGACCCTTGGCACAAACACTTCATTCATAGGGAATATTCTTGCGGATCAAAGCATCACCCTGACTACTGGCGCGGACATTTCGTGCGGTAGGGCGATCGCGCTGGACGGAGCGGTGACGATGGATACCAATGACATCTCTAATAGCTGTGTGACGAGCACCAACGGCTTCGACAGCGGGCTTACTTTGGGCCCCAATGGTGGAGTTGTGCCTACACCTGCGAATTGTAGCCCATAGCGGGACAAGGACAGATCCTCGACGATGAAAATTGCCGGGGATTTTTTGTGCCCTGAACAACGGATTGGTCCCCTAAATAATTTAAATTGTTCTTTTTAATCTATATTTAGGGAGATATTCTAAATAGAGTCAGAAAACACTTATATTTAAAAGTCAAAACCTGAAGGAAATAATGCCGGGTGTAGAATAATGACGCGGGTATGCGCTGTATTCAGTGTGCTTGTTTTGGTCGCTTCTTTCTCGGTGTCAGCGTTCGCGGCTAATGGCACTTGGAATAATACCGGTGTGACAAGCGCCAGCTGGATCAATCCTGATAATTGGTCTTTAGGCGTAGTCCCTGGTTCGACTTCTGGAACGGCCAATACAGATACGGCCACCTTTAATACCGCGATAGGCGGAAATTCTTACGGGACCAGCGCAAACCCGGTCATTATCGACTCCAACCGCAATATCGGGGGGCTGAATTTTGACACCGCCGCGGGCAATTATTTTATTGGCAGTACGTCTCTAAACCCGCTGCTGTTGACCTCCGGCGGCACCACGCAGATCCTCGGAACGCTTACCACCACGGATGCTTTTGAGACGATCAATGCCCCGCTCGTCATCGAAGGCGCGTCAGGGACATACACTTTCCAGAACAATAGCGCGAATGGGAACGGGCCTGGAGCCGGCTGGCTTATTATCGGCGGAAGCATCAGTGGTGTTGCGGCCGGCAATACTGTCTTGACTCTCAGCGGCTCGAACATGAATGCCAATACCATCAGCGGCGCCATCTCCAACGGCGGTGCCACTTCACTTGCCATTACCAAAAACGGTACGGGCACATGGGTCTTGTCCGGTGCCAATGCCTACTCAGGGCCAACGACAGTCAACTCAGGAACGCTTGAGGCTGGAGTGGCGAATCAGGCTTTTGGTAACAATTCAACAGTAACGGTCGCGGGTGCCGGGACATTGGACCTGGGAGGATTTAACGAAACAATCGGTACTTTGCTTGGGGCCGGCACGGTGACAAGCAGTGCGGCAGGTGCCCCCATATTGACCATAAGCAAGGATAATGCCCCAACGGCCTTTTCCGGTATTATCCAAAATGGAAATGCCAATTCAGTCGGCCTGACCGTACAGGGATCAGGATCGTTGACGCTCTCCGGCGCAAACACCTATTCGGGCGCAACGACAGTCAGCGCCGGAAAGCTCGTGGCCGGGATTGCAAACCAGGCTTTTGGCATTGCCTCAGCGGTGTCGGTCAGTGTCGGGGGGACATTGGATCTGGCAGGCTTTAATGAAGCCATAGGTTCGCTTGCAGGTGGAGGAACTGTCACCAACAGCGGGGCACAGGATGTCACCTTGATGTCAGGATCGGATAACACTTCCACCACTTTTTCCGGTGTCATTCAAAACGGGAACACCAATATCATCAATCTTAATAAGGTGGGCAACGGGATCCTGACGTTGAGCAGCAACAATACCTACAGTGGTACGACAACATTGACCGGTGGGGAGCTTGATTTGGGCGCAACCAACGCGATAAGCCCGGCGACAGTATTTTTTAACGGAGGCACGCTCCAATACAGCGCGGTCAATCATCTTGATGACTCAAGCCAGTTTAGTACAGGCCTAAATCAGGCTTTCAGCATTGATACCAACGGACAGAATGTTGCGTTTGCCGATCCGCTGACCAGCAGCGGGGGCACGTTGACAAAAATAGGTAACGGGACCCTGACCCTTTTGGCGAACAGCAACTATTCAGGAATGACGACCATAACCGGCGGGACGCTACAGATTGGAAACGGCGGTACTACAGGGAGTTTGGGAGCGGGTGATGTAACAGATAACGCGGATCTTACGTTCGATCTCATCAATAACCCCAACATATCCAACGCCATTACCGGCACCGGATCAGTGACGCAAATTGGCACAGGAACTGTTACGCTTTCCGGCGCTAACACGTATTCAGGCGCCACGACTGTCACCGCCGGAACGCTCAAAGCCGGGATATTAAACCAGGCCTTTGGCTTGGGTTCCGCGGTATCGGTCGGTGTCGTAGGAACGCTGGATTTGGCTGGCTTAAATGAGACCATAGGTTCGCTCGCTGATTCCGGTCTGGTGACCAGTACTGCGCCAGGCACCCCGACATTGACAACGGGGACAGATAATACCGACACCGAGTTTTTAGGCAGTATTCAAAATGGCAGTTCCGCTTCGGTGGGGCTTACCAAGGTGGGGACCGGAACATTTACCTTAAGCGGGGTCAATACCTATACGGGAGCCACGACTTTAATTGCCGGCATTCTTAACCTTAATAACAACAACGCCATAGGCCCGGGAACGATCAATTTTTTTGGCGGCACACTTCAATATAGCGACAATAATAACAACGACTATTCAAGCCAGTTCAGTACCGTCAATAATCAATTTTTTAACATTGACACCAATGGCCAGGATGTCGCGTTTGCAAGTCCGCTGACAAGCATCGGTGGCTCATTGACAAAGCTTGGGGATGGGACCCTGACGCTTTTGGTCAACAGCAATTATTCAACAGGAACGACCATATCCGGGGGGACTCTTCAGATCGGGAACGGTGGGACTACGGGAAGTCTCGGAATCGGAGTTGTGACGGATAACGCGGATCTTACGTTTGATCTCAGCAGTAGCCCCATCGTCACGAATTTCATTACCGGCACCGGATCAGTGACGCAAAATGGCACAGGGACTGTAACGCTGTCTGCGATAAATTTCTATACAGGCACAACGGATGTCAACGCCGGAACGCTCAAGGCTGGGGCGGTAAACCAGGCTTTTGGTTTTGGCTCAGCAGTGACGGTTGGTGTCGGAGGGACGCTGGATATAGCTGGCTTGAATGAAACCATCGGCTCGCTGGCGGGAGGAGGCCTGGTTACCAGTAGTGCGGCAGGCACACCGACATTGACTACGGGCATAGATAATACTTCTACCGATTTTTCCGGTTCTCTTCAAAATGGCAGTTCCGCTTCGGTGGCGCTCACCAAGACGGGGACCGGAACGCTTACCCTAAGCGGGGATAACACCTATACCGGGGCCACGACTTTAATTGGCGGGACACTTGACCTGAATAACAGTAACGCCTTGGGGCCTGGAACGATCAATTTTAACGGCGGCACACTGCAATACAGCGCCAACAATAACAATGATTATTCCAGCCAGTTTAGTTCCGCAAGTAATCAAGCTTTCAACATTGATACCAATGGCCAGTCAGTGACATTCGCCAGTTCTTTCTCCAGCGCCGGAGGCGTGCTGGCCAAAAGCGGCAGCGGTACCCTTACCTTGACCAATGCCAATAACTATACAGGTGCCACCCTGATCAGCGCGGGTACGCTTCAGGTCCAAAATGCGAATGCTTTGGGGACGGGGCCTGTGACTAATAATGGCACCCTGGCCCTTGGCACAACCAGTCTTTCATTAGGAGGCGCGTATAATCAAAACGCGAATTCAACGCTTTCCCTTTCCATCTACTCCACTTCCAATTTCGGCAATATCGAAGCTCCTTCAGTTGTAGTAGATCCTGGAAGCGCGATTAATGTTCATATCATCGGCTATGCTCAGAATAACGCGCAGTACGAAATTATTAATTCAGGGGGAACTGGCATAGGAAGTGTTCCTTTAACGATAAATTCGGACAATCGCTTGTTTAGTTTTACGGGATCAATTATAGGTGGTAATCTTTTTTTAACCGCTGACAATGTCCTTATTTCTTTGGCCAATAATCCAAACGCCTTGGCCCTTGCGAATGTCCTCGCGAACGAGACAAACCCCTCCAGTGACCTTCAAACCGCGTTGAGCGATCTTGTCCATCTGACCAACGCGCAAATCACAGGGGCGCTCAACACCATGGGACCGATCGTCAACGGGGGGATCATTCAAGACACATCCGCCTCATTGAACAATTTCCTGGGGGCATCCCTTGACAGGGTCCGGAATGTCTTATCACGTGAAGAGATCATTGATAAATCCCTCAACGATGCGGAAGGGGCCTTGAATCATCCAGACCACCAGGAACCTGACAATGGCATTTGGGCAAAACCTTACGGCAGCTTCCTTGGACAGTCCACACGCCAATATATCCCGGGTTATGAGGCCTTGAACGCGGGAACAGTTATTGGTGCGGACAGCATGGTGGGCGACAATATTGTCCTTGGCATCAGCGGCGGATACGCGTATGGCCAGGTGGATACAGACCAACATCTGGGGAATACGGATATCTCCAGCGCTCAAAGCACGGTGTACGCGGGGTATCTGGACCCGAACCATCAGTATTATGTTGACGCGGCTGGATCTGTCGCCTGGAACTGGTATGACGGAAAACGTAACATCAGTTATATCAATAGAACTGCTGACTCAAAATATGATGGCCAGCAATACGGTACCTACATAGAAAGCGGTTACAGGTTCAATTCAGGGGTTGATAATCAATCCGCCCAGTTTTTTGGGAACGGGGTTGATATTGTCCCGTTAATATCCCTGCAATGGACCCATATGGGCCTGGGAGGCTATACAGAAACAAATGCCGGCGCCCTGGATTTAAACGTTCAAAAACAGGATTATGACATGTTGGAATCCGGCGTGGGGTTCAGTGTGGGAGCTTCGCAAATAAATGACTGGGGCATTTTTACCCCTGAAGTCCATTTCAAATGGCTCCATGATTATATTGATGACCATATGGCGGTCACCTCGTCATTTACCGGCGGAGGAGGGACTTTCACGGCCAATGGCCTTGGCACGAAGGAAGAGGGGATTGATTTCGGCGGTAAATTGTCCTTTGACCTTAAGAAGGATATATCTTTGATCGCCGATTGTGATATCTTGTTAAGAGGCGGCTTCGTTGAGGTCTACGGTTCCGGGACTGTTCGTTATAAATTTTAATAAAGTAATCTTGAGGTCTCAACCATCGGTCTTGGGTGTTTGGAGAAAATGACCGGTCGTTAAAGACAGAAGGGATCACCCTATGGAGATCAAAAGAATTGGCTCACAACCTTCCAATAAAGGCCCAGCCGATTGGTTTACTGGTACGGTACGCATAGATCCTTTATTCCAGAGAAACGCTCCGGCGCGTGTAGCCGGCGCCAGTGTCACCTTCGAGCCGGGTGCCCGGACAGCATGGCATACTCATCCGTTGGGTCAAACCCTTATCGTGATGGCTGGTTGCGGCCGCGCTGGTCACTGGGGTGGTTCTGTTGAAGAGATCCGGCCGGGCGATGTGGTTTGGTTCCCGCCGGGAGAGAAACATTGGCATGGCGCGTCATCTACGGTGGCCATGACGCATATCGCCATTCAGGAGGCGCAAAACGGTATGGTCGTTGATTGGATGGAAAAAGTGAGCGACGAACAATACCAGGCAGTTATCAGGGATTAGGCGAAGGGTTACGGCCGTCTAAAAGTTCTCTGATTTTTTCCATCAGCAATGGCGTGTTAAACGGTTTAGGCACATAAAATGTCGCTGCCTCATGTTCCTGTTGCGCCGCTTCCGACACCAATAGCCCGCTGAGGATAATGATCGGGGTGGTTTTATGCCGCTGGTCCTCCCTGACCTTCATCTTGAAATACCATCCATCCATTACCGGCATGACCAGATCAGTGATGATCAGGTCTGGTTTGTTGGTTTTGATCAATTTTAAGGCTTCTTCCCCATCAGTCGCGGTAATGACTTCAAATCCATTCTTTGAAAGGATCGATTTGAGGGAATGTGCGATGCTGCTGTCATCATCCACTACCAATACAATTTGAGGCATTCCATTAGCTCCAAAGCCAGGGTGATGGCATTTGTTTTCAATTTACCATAACCGATACTTTAATTCTATAAAGAAAACAGGTATTAAACCCAGGTTCAATTGATTCGTTTTGACCAATCCTTAAAATGCCAGCATGAAGATAAATGATTTAATTTAAAGGAGAAGATTATGACAGTAAGGATATTGCAGGTCTTGGTTTGTACCGTTTCGCTTTTTTCCTTACAAGGGTGCTTTTCATTGCACAGTACGACTGTTCGAGATGACCCGCCTTCGCAAACCACGACCGTTTATCATGAACCTGCAGGCGACGCTGTTGCCGTTACGACGACCCGTTAAGAGGGATACTGATAGGGGTTTTTATGAAAGCTGCCTTGAATAATCGGATGGAAGAACGTAATGATTGTTTTGTGCCGGTGGAAAGCAAAAGTGATTCTTCTTTCGGCCAAACCCGGACTTTTGACATCAGCAGCCATGGGATCGGGTTTATTTCACCGTATCCACATGCTATCAATGAAAGAATAGCCATTGAGATCCAGTTAAAGCCCCATACAAATCCTGTATTGGTCATTGGTGTTGTTAAATGGGTTCAAAAGCTGTCTGATTCAAAACAATTCAGGATAGGCATGAATTACGGCGAGATTATTTCAGGTTCTCAAAATCGTTTGGATCGTTTTTTTAAATAAAGGAAATCCTTATGCCCATGGTTAATGATAACCGTATTTTTGACCGTTTTCAGGTCCGTTTTCCCGTTAGGTTCAAAGATGCCCGCGAGGATTACGGTAATGATGTTTTTTTAAGGGACATTTCAGCGGCGGGTGTGAATATTCACACTAAAAACAGGCTTTTTTTTAATGACAGTATCGATTTAGAGATCGAATTACCGGATGGTAATGATCCTTTGGCCTTGAACGGCCGGGTCATGTGGAGCAAACCTGCCAACGAATCATCGATGTGGGATATCGGCCTGCGGTTCAAAAAGGTCGATTTTATGAATATACAGCGTATTTTTAAATACACCTATGCCTCGCTTTGAAAGGCGCAAGATTTCTCGTCGGGCTATAGCACCTTAGTACAATTGAATCAAAGAAGGTTATTCTCTAAAATACTGAAATCAAGCAGCTTCGATCTGAGGGAAAATAACCAAGGAGGGCCCCATGTTAAATCAAAAAGACCGGATCAATATAGAAATAAACGAAAAGCAAAAAGAATTTTCCAAGACCGTTCACCATTGGTTAGCTCAGTATGACGAAGAGGATGATTTTTTATCCAAGAAAACTTCAGAAGCCTTCCTGGAAAATACGGAAGAACAATAGCCCCGGCCGTAACCCCTGTGGCCAGAGGACTGGTGGGGAAGTTAATGCGTAATAATAGGATAGGAGTGAATTTTATGACGACAGAAATTCAAAACAGGACAAGCAACGCGAAGATCAGTGAAGCCCTCGAACTTTTAAATGAGGCGGCCAAAGAAAAAAAAGAGGAATTTAAGGGTCTGATAACCAACAGGTACGCGCATATCCGCGATGCGATGTCATCCACAGTAGAACATGCTCAAGAAGTTATCACCCAGGGAAAAGAAAAGGTGCAGGAAATAGCGGGGGATGTTGATAAACGGGTGCATAAGGATCCGTGGGTTTATATCGCTGGGGCAGCCGCGGCATCCCTTTTGCTGGGTTATTTGATGGGGTCTAAACGTAAATAACACGGCATTCATAAGGTAATGGTCATGACTACGCTTGTCCGCCGATTAATACAACAATTGGGTGCTTCTTTATTGCTCTTGAATATTGTCAGGAGGTATAAAAGCAGGACATCTTTGATGAAGATCAAAGCCGCTCAGATATATGTGCATGGAGTGAAGAAAACGCGGATTTTCTTCCTGGGGGTATTAGGCGTGTCAGTTTCCATTATATTCCTCATCAATGGCTTATCCTTGGTCCAGGAGGCATTCTTCAACTATTCCCAGTGGAGCAATGAAATGAAATTTTTGGTGGCTTTATCTTTAGGAGTGATCGAATTCTTAGGGGCAGCCGGGATTTTGTTTTATTTGTTCAGAGAAGAGACTTGGAGTAATTTTTCTGGAATTCAAAAAGTGATCAATTTAGTTATCGAGCAAGAAAGTAAAGATAATGAACAACCCAAGGGGGAGCATCCCTAAGGAAAGCCATTATGCCTTGGTTCGATTAGATATTAATGCACCAGACTAAAGAATAAAGAGACAGGCGTGATGCTTTTCATTATGTCTGTCTTTTTTAATTATTGGCGAAAGGTTATTCCGTGAAAAAGCATGTTTTTGACGAATCACCGTTACGTTCTGAATTGTTCAGCGGTGAACAGATGAAACAGCATGGAAAAATGCTGGCGGAACAGCATCAATTAACCACCAAACGTTCTTCCCCGTCTCTTCTGATCAGATTGACAGATAACGAAGTCGCTCTGCATGAAACGTATGTCTTGCTTAACGCGGCGGTCAAGGCAAGCCGTTTGATCACGCCAGGGGCTGAATGGCTGCTCGATAATTATTATTTGATTGAAGAACAGATCCGTACGGCAAAGAGGCATCTGCCCAGGAGCTATCACCGCCAATTGCCTTTTTTGATCAATGGCCCCTCAGCCGGCCTTCCGCGTGTTTATGATATCGCTTTGGAGATGATCGCGCATGGGGATGGACGGGTGGATCCGGAGATCCTTAACGGATTTATGGTGGCCTATCAGAATGTCACCGCTTTGAACCTGGGTGAATTATGGGCCATACCTATCATGTTGCGTCTTGCCCTGATCGAAAATCTTCGACGGATCGCCGCTCGAATCACCGCGGTCAGGACAGACCAGGATCTGGCTGATTATTGGGCGGACCAGATGCTGGCGCTCGTTGAAAAAGACCCTAAAAGCCTGATCTTGGTTGTTGCGGATATGGCACGGTCAAAACCTCCGGTATCCAATGCGTTTGTCTCTGAACTGACTCGCCGCTTGCAGGGGCAGAGCCCAGCCTTGGCATTGCCGCTCACCTGGATCAAGCAGTGGCTTTCTGAAGAGGGATTGACCATCGAGTATATGGTCTATTTGGGGAATCAGCAACAAGCGGCTAATCAGGTTTCTATCAGTAATAGTATAGGAAGCCTTCGCATCCTGGGGGCTAAGGATTGGCGTGAATTCGTTGAAATGATGAGCGTGGTTGAGAATATTCTACGCCAAGATCCGGGGAGGTCCTATCCCAGGATGGACTTTGCCACGCGTGACCGTTATCGCCATGTGATCGAGAATATATCGAAGAGAAGTAAGCTTTTTGAAGGGGAAGTCGCGCACAAAGCTGTTCAATTGGCGCATGAGGCGGCCGGCAAGAACGGTGCCGGCGATCGCGGGGCCCATGTCGGGTACTATTTAATTGATAAGGGGCTTGCCCAACTTGAAGAGGCCGCAAAGGTACATTTGACAGGGTCAGAGGTTTTCCGGAAGATCGCGAAACGGAATTCATTGTTGCTCTATCTGGGGGCCTTGGCTGCGTTTACTGCTTTTCTGACAATCCTTCCTTTGACCCATATCAAAACCGGGAATATTCCTGATTGGGAAATTATTATTTTTGTTATTTTCCTGGGCGTAAGCGTAAGTCAATTAGCCATAGAACTGATTAACGGACTGGCCATGTCTTTGGTCAAGCCGCATTTATTGCCCCGCATGGATTTTCTTCAAGGGATACCTCCTGAATTCAGCACATTGACCGTTGTCCCTACAATGCTTACAAGCCCTCAAAACATTGAATCCCTTATTGAGGCATTGGAAGTAAAGTTTTTGGCTAATCGGGACGAACATTTGTTTTTCGGGTTGTTGACTGATTTTTTAGATGCCGGACAGGAAATATTGCCTGAGGACGCGTCCTTGCAAAAGCTGGTGCAATTAAAAGTGGAGGGGCTTAACGCAAAATATAAAAAGGGAAGATCTGACATTTTCTTTCTGTTTCACCGCCCGAGGAGATGGAACTCCCGGGAAAAGATCTGGATGGGGTATGAACGAAAACGGGGGAAATTGGCGGATTTAAACTGGCTCCTGCGCGGGGGCCCCAAAGAGAATTTTTCGCTTATTGTCGGAGATATTTCGATATTGATAAATATAAAATATATCATCACCCTGGACACGGATACGCAATTACCGCGCCACTGTGCGCGCAAGCTTGTGGAAACCATGGCGCACCCGTTAAACAGGGCCCGTTATGACGAAGCCAAACAATGCATCTGTGAGGGATATGGTATTCTTCAGCCCCGGGTGAGCATGAGCCTGCCGGGAACGAACCGGTCTTATTACGCGCGTTTGTACGGGGGAGAAACAGGGATAGATCCTTACACGCGTACAGTTTCCGATGTCTACCAGGATGTGTTCGAGGAAGGTTCATTTATAGGTAAAGGGATTTATGATTTAGATATTTTTGAACGGGCGCTTAAAGGCCTTTTTCCAGAGGGGCAGATATTGAGCCATGACCTATGGGAGGGCTGTTACGCGCGTTGTGGGTTATTAAGCGATGTGGAGCTGTATGAAGATCACCCCTTTCGTTACAGTGCGGATGTTAAACGCCGTTACCGTTGGGTCCGCGGGGATTGGCAATTAACAGGCTGGTTATGGTCAAAGGTGCCGGCTTCAGACGGGTTAAAACAAAAGAACACCCTATCATTCTTGTCTCAATGGAAACTTTTTGACAATTTACGGCGCAGCCTTGTTCCCGGGGCATTGATGATCATTTTATGGATGGGCTGGACGATATTATCTTCGCCTTGTTATTGGACAGGCGTCGTCATGGGGATCTTTTTCTTTCCAACGCTGATCGCCTCTTTTGTAGAACTGTTTCATAAGTCTAAAGAGGTTTTATTGGTCCGGCATTTAGAGTCAGTCATGCATTCGACTGGCTGGAGGTTCGCGCAAAGGGTTTTTGTGCTCGTGTGCCTCCCGTATGAGGCTTTCTATTGTTTGGACGCGATCTTGCGCACATCAATACGCATGCTTATCACTCATAAGAAGCTTCTGGAATGGAATTTGGCAAAGGATAAGGATCGGTCCGATCTGTTTAATTCTTACCGTTTAATGTCAATAGCCCCTTTGGTGGCGTTGATCATTTTTATCTATTTAATGATATCGGATCCAATGGCATTAAGGGCGGCAGGGGTTATTTTATTGCTATGGTTTGCCTCACCCGCTATAGCCTGGAGCATCAGCTTTCCGCTGACAAGAATTAAGCCCAAACTGGGGGAGAATCAGCTTAATTTTCTTCACAAACTATCGAGAAAAACATGGAATTTCTTTGAAATTTTTGTCAGTGCCGATGACAATTGGCTGCCTCCGGATAATTTCCAGGAAAATCGGGTCGTTAAGATAGCCCACCGCACATCACCGACCAATATCGGCCTGGCACTCTTGGCCAATTTAACGGCGTATGATTTCGGTTACATCACAGCAGGGGGTCTGATCAAGCGGACTGAAGACACCTTTCGCACGATGGAAAATTTGAAGAGGTTCCGGGGACATTTTTATAATTGGTATGATACGCAGAATTTGCAGCCGCTCGTCCCTGCCTATATATCCACCGTTGATAGCGGGAATTTGTCAGGGCATCTATTGACATTACGGCAGGGATTATTGGCATTGGGAAATAACAGTATCCTGGGGATACGTTTATTTGAAGGTTTAAGGGATACGCTTTTGGTCCTGATGGATTCGGCTGAAGATGTCAATTTACTTTCGGTGGGCCGATTACAGAAAAAGTTGGGAGAGGTATGTGAACACAGGCCCAATACCATTGAAGAGGCATGCCAATACCTTGAAGACCTGATCAATTATGCTGACGAAATGAGAAAGGACCTTTCTCAAACGCCTGAAATTAACGCGGCGGAGTGGGCCCACGCCTTTGCTGTCGGGTGCCGGCAAGCCCTTGATGAGTTGAGATATTTTGTCCATCAGGGGAATGTCGGTATTATTGGGATTCCGACATTGCATCAGCTGTCCCTGGTTGAAGGGGAAACTGGTCTGCGCGCGCATCAGCGGATTTTGGCCATTGAACGGCTTGCCCGGCAATGCAGCGATTTTGCCATGGTGGAATATGGTTTTCTTTATGACTCAACGCGTCATTTGCTGTCTGTAGGTTACCACCAGCAGGAGAGGAAATTAGACCCATGCTTTTATGATTTATTGGCATCCGAAGCGAGATTATGTTATTTCACGGCGATAGCTCAAGGGGAAGTCCCGCAAGAGAGCTGGTTTGCCCTGGGACGCCTGCTTACGACTACCGGAGGGAAACCGGTCCTGTTATCCTGGAGCGGTTCGATGTTTGAATATTTAATGCCGCTTATTGTGATGCCGACCTATGAACATACCTTGCTTGATCAGACTTATCAGGCTGCGGTGGAACGGCAGATCGAATATGGGAAACAGCATGGTGTCGCGTGGGGCATCTCGGAGTCAGGATATAACACGATTGACGCCGGATTTAACTATCAATACCGCGCTTTTGGCGTGCCAGGATTGGGATTCAAGCGCGGATTAGCGGAAGATTTGGTCATTGCGCCGTATGCTTCAGCGCTGGCATTGATGGTGGCTCCCGAGCAGGCATGCCTCAATTTGCAGAGGCTTGAAAAAGAAGGGTTGATGGGAAAATATGGATTATACGAGGCTGTTGACCATACGCCTTCACGCCAACCGCGCGGAAGATCAAGCACTGTCCTTTGTTCATTTATGTCCCATCACCAGGGGTTGAGCCTGCTCTCGTTGGCGTATTTTTTATTGGACAAGCCGATGCAAAAGAGGTTTAACAGAGACCCGTTACTTCAGGCAACCATGTTATTGCTTCAGGAGAAAGTTCCCAGTGTCATTCCCTTTCATATCCATACCAATGAGCTATCCAATATCCGGACACTTCCAGGCGACGCGGAAACCCCGGTCCGCATCCTTAAAAGCCCCAATACCAAGATCCCGGAAGTTCAGCTGCTTTCAAACGGCAGGTATCATGTGATGGTTACAAACGCGGGGGGAGGGTACAGCCGCTGGAAGGGCATTGATATCACGCGTTGGCGTGAAGATATCACCTGCGATAACTGGGGGATGTTTTGTTATATCCGTGACATGGAAAATGGCAAATATTGGTCAACGGCTTATCAACCGACGCTCCAGCGTCCCGATAGTTATGAAACGGTATTTTCAGAAGGCCGCGCGGAGTTCCGCCGCCGTGATCTTGATCTGGAAACGCATACGGAAATCGTTGTTTCCCCGGAAGATGATATTGAGTTGCGCCGGGTGCGCATCACTAACCGTTCCAGGATAAAGAGGGTGATCGATGTGACCAGCTATATGGAAGTGGTCTTGGCCGCCGGTACTGGGGATGCTTTTCATCCCATGTTTGGGAATCTTTTTGTCCAGACAGAAATTATCAAGACGGCCCAGGCGATCATATGCACCAGGCGGCCCCGTTCTGTCGATGAACAGGTGCCCTGGATGTTTCATTTGATGGCCGTGCATGGCGCTGAGACCCAAAGAGTCTCCTATGAGACGGACCGTTCGCGGTTTATCGGCCGCGGTAAAAGCATTGGCCAGCCTGACGCGATGGGCCATCTATCACCTTTGTCAGGGGCCCAAGGTTCGGTGTTAGACCCCGTGGCAACCATCCGATGCCAGGTAGTACTTGAGCCCCAGCAAACAGTCACTATAGATATGGTGACCGGAGTTGCTGAGGCCCGTGATAAAGTCTTGAATTTAATTGAAAAATATCAGGACAGGCGCTTCGCGGACAGGACCTTCGAGCTTTCATGGACACACAGCCAGGTAGTTTTGCGTCAGATCAATGCGACAGAAACAGACGCTCAAATGTATGGGCATCTTGCCGATACCATTATTTTTGCCCATTCCCTGCTTAGGGCGGAAACCAGTGTTCTTGTGCAGAATCGCCGGGGGCAGAGTGGTTTGTGGGGCTATGCCATTTCCGGTGATCTGCCCATTGTGATACTTCAGATCGGGGATTGTGCTAATATCGAATTAGTCCGCCAGATGGTACAGGCGCACGCGTATTGGCGCCTAAAAGGTTTAGCGGTCGATTTGGTGATCTGGAATGAAGCCCTTTCCGGTTATCAGCAGTTGCTCCAAGAACAAATTATGGGATTGGTCAGCGCCAGCATCCAGGGGAAGATAGCCCGCAATTCAGGGGAGATCTTTGTGAGGCCTGCCGAACAAATATCCAATGAGGAGAGGGTCCTGTTTCAAACAGCTGCGCGGGCGATCATTTCGGATCGCCGCGGGTCTTTGGCAAGTCAGATCCACCGCCGGATCCCCATCGAAATCCCGGTTTCGCGCTTTATGCCTGTTAAAACTTACCGTCAAGAACCTTCTTCCGAACTTGGCACATCGGTGGATGACCTGATCTTTTTTAACGGGTTAGGAGGGTTTTCTCCTGATGGGCGCGAGTATGTCATCAAACTTTCTGAGGGACAGGTGACCCCGGCACCATGGGTGAACACAATGGCCAATGCTCATTTTGGCACTGTTGTTTCAGAGAGCGGCCTTGCCTATACGTGGAGTGAAAATGCCCATGAATATCGCCTGACTCCCTGGAATAATGATCCGGTCAATGACTTGTCCGGAGAAGCTTGCTATATACGTGACGAAGAAACGGGACATTTTTGGTCACCGACCCCTTTGCCAGTCCGTTCTAAACATCCGTATATCACCCGGCACGGCTTTGGGGTCAGTGTTTTTGAGCATAATGAGGGAGGCATCCATTCGGAATGGTGGGTCTATGTGGCCGTGGATGCGTCGGTCAAATTTTCTGTCCTTAAAATACGTAATTTATCCGGGCGGGCCCGACGCTTGTCCGCCACCGCGTACGTGGAGTGGGTATTGGGGGATCTAAGGGCAAAAACAGCCATGCATGTCAGTACCGAAGTTGATTCCCAGGCAAGCGCCATTTACGCGCGCAACCCCTATAATACGGAATTTTCCGAATCCGTTGCTTTCTTTTCCGTGAATGATATGAAAAGAACAATGACCGCGGATCGTACGGAGTTTATCGGACGCAATGGTACTATTCAAAATCCGGCGGCAATGTCAAGGTCCCATCTTTCTGGCCGGGTAGGGGCGGCGTTAGATCCCTGTGCCGCTATCCAGGTCCCTTTTGATCTGGCGCAAGGGGCGGAGAGGGAGATCGTTTTTACTCTTGGCGTCGGTCAAGGCATTGATAATGCCCGAAATATGGTACAGCGTTTTTGTAAAACAGCGGGGGCGCATGACGCCCTGAAAGCGGTGACCAAGTACTGGGCCGATACCCTTGGGGCCGTACAGGTTGAAACTCCCGATGTGTCGATCAACGTGCTGGCCAACGGATGGCTGATTTATCAAACATTGTCCTGCCGGCTTTGGGGGCGCAGTGGTTTTTATCAATCAGGAGGGGCATTCGGATTCCGCGATCAGCTTCAGGACACGATGGCATTGATCCATTGTGAACCCGGCCTAATGCGTGAACATCTGCTTTTATGCGCGTCCCGTCAATTTCCCGAAGGGGATGTCCAGCATTGGTGGCACCCGCCGACAGGCCGCGGGGTGCGTACGCATTGTTCGGATGATTATCTGTGGCTGGTCTTGGCAACTTGCCGTTACGTGCTCGGCATAGGGGATACGGGAATTCTGGATGAATCGATCTCTTTCCTTCGGGGCAGGCTGGTCAACGCGGATGAAGATTCGTATTATGACACTCCCTATCAATCTCTCGAAAAAGGCAGCTTGTATGAGCATTGCCAACGGGCTATTTTCAAGGGGCTTGAGTTTGGGGAGCATGGTTTACCCCTGATGGGTTCCTGTGATTGGAACGATGGGATGAATCTTGTCGGAGTACATGGCAAAGGCGAAAGTGTTTGGCTGGGGTTCTTCCTTTTTGAAGTGCTCACGCAATTTGCCAAGATCGCGAAGCTCCGTGGAGATTTATCTTTTCTGGAGCTTTGTAATACGCAGGCTGCTAAATTGCGTCAAAATATCCAGGCAAATGCCTGGGATGGCCAATGGTACAGGCGTGCTTATTTTGATGACGGGACCCCGTTGGGATCGGCGAAAAACCAGGAATGCCAGATCGATTCCATCTCACAAAGCTGGTCAGTCCTTTCGGGAGCGGGCGATCCCGAGTACGTCAAAACAGCTATGAAATCCCATAATGAACGTCTTGTCCATCAGGACAGCCGTATTATACAGTTGCTGGCCCCGCCTTTTGATAAGTCCAGTTTGAACCCGGGCTATATCAAAGGCTATGTTCCCGGTGTCAGGGAAAATGGCGGGCAGTATTCTCATGCCGCGATCTGGGCGGCAATGGCATTCGCCAGGTTAGGCGACAGCCAACATGCCTGGGAACTGATGGACATCATTAATCCGGTCAATCACACCAAGACTTCAGCGGATATCCATACTTATAAAGTGGAACCTTATGTTGTCGCGGCCGATGTTTATGCGGTCACGCCCCATGTCGGCCGCGGGGGTTGGACTTGGTATACAGGTTCAGCGGGCTGGTTGTACCGCCTGGTCCTGGAATCTTTGTTGGGGTTAAGGCTTGATATCGATAAATTGTTTATAGAACCATGTCTCCCTTCAGCTTGGAAAAGTTTCAAAATACAATACCGGTATAGGGAGACTGTTTATCATATTGAAGTTGTACGCGCGGCTGATAGCGGCGTTAAGGCCCAAGTCATGGTGGACGGTGTTATACAACAGGATAATGCGGTGTTTCTTATAAACGACACCCGCGAACATTTGGTTAACGTGCAATTACCCGCAGTTATACCCCGGTTCAATTGAATTTGTCAGGCCCCATCTTACAATAAAGTTTCCGATCTTAAATTAAAGGTTCAAAGGGTATTGACAGGGAAGGATATTGGTTAAATGCGCGTTGACGTGATTCCAATTTTAGAGCTGTCAGAGGGGATGAAGCACCGCTGGCTGAAGTTCCAGGATTCTAATTCTAATTTGACAGGGCCATGCTTTCATCCTGACCTTTTTCTTGCGGTTGGGAAATTCTGTAAGGATGTATATGTTGCCCAGATATACGATAAGGATGAGTTGATCGGTTTTTTGCCATATTTAAGGAATCAGGAGAAGTCCAGCGCCCAAACAATTGATTTTTGTGATTACCAGGCCATCATCGGCCCCATGTCTCAATGCTGGAACGCCGAAATAATCTTGAAGAAGATCGGGCTGCATTCCTGGGACTTTAATTCCCTGGTGGATTTTAAGAACATTCAATCGCAAAGCGGGCAGATCGAGGCCCGCGGGGCAATGCGTGTGGACCTTAGAAGCGGTTATGAAAATTATTTGCTTGCCAAAAGGGAAGTTAGGATCAAATTTGAAGGTTTAGCGCGTAAAAAAAGATTGATCGAATCTAAATTTGGGCCTTTACGTTTTGTTCCCATGTGCCAGGAAAGAAAGGTGATGCATCGCATGTTGTCCTGGAAAAGCATCCGGCATAACCGTGATTCGGCCTGGACAAAATTAGCCACGGATCTTTTGGAACATTTTTGTTATTCGAACCAGTCTTCCATCAACGGGGTATTGTCCGCGTTATATGCAGAAAATGAACTTTTAGCGGTCTTTTTCGGGATGCGTCACCAGGGGATCCTTCATTCTTTAGTCTGTTCGTATAATCCTGATTTTGAGAAATACTCTCCGGGATTGATCCTTTGGAAGAATCTCATCGCCCAACACAAGGAATTGCAATACAACATTCTTGATTTTGGCCCCAGTGACCACAGATACAAGCGTTATTTTGCTAACAGCACATTGCCAATAATCACGGGTAGTTTTAAAGAAGTTACCCTCAAAGAAGAGATCAAATCCGTCAAATGGTTGTACCAGGGCCTTCGCCCCATCGTTCAAATGGCCAGGGGAATTCTTCCGTCGGTGCCGCATATAATACCTAAGTCCAATTGATTCATTTCGGCTCCTTTTCTACAATGCCAATATTAACCTAACAAACAGGGGGGAAGATATGGCAAAACATCGCATTCAGAATTTAGCGGAACAAATCGCCAATAAGGGGCATGGTTCGGCGCCATTTCATTACGGGACAAGTTCTTTTCAGGAAAATGAACCTTTGGGTTATGAGAATATTCAAAAGAAGGGTGGGGCGGATAATAACTCCATACAACTCAGGGCTTATCATATTTATCAGGAAAGAGGCGGCAGTGAACTTGATAATTGGCTTGAAGCAGAGCAGTTTCTGAAGAATGAAGACAGATCTTCTTCAAATTTCATTAATGAAGGAAATCCCAATACTCAAAGGTAAGTAAGGGATTATACCTCAGTACAATTGATTCAATGGAATGACAACCCTAAAATACGACCATGAAATCAAATCGACATATAAGGTTCAAAACGGCTATAGCTTTCTTTTTTGGGTTTTCATTGATATCTTTTTGCGTCCTCGCGCGGGCGGATGACGTTCAGAGGAATAATGGCGATCAGCCTGTGCGCTACCACTATCGGGATGGTCTTTGGTATGGGCAGGATGAAAATGTCGTTCCCGGCATCAGTATCGGAGCGGTGGTCGTGTCTCTTCCGCCGCAAAATTCGATCGTGATCGTTGGGACCAAGCCCTATTTTTATGACAACACCAGGTACTATAGAAGAGCACCTGACGGGACCTATATTGTCGTTGCGTCACCACGGTGATACAGGCCTCAGAATATTATAACAGGCATGATTCGATCCGCTGATGAATTAGCCAAGAATTGATGATCCAATGAAAATTTTAAATCGAATAGCATTGCTTTTTTGTTTGTGTTTTATTTTTATTGATTCCCCGGGTTCATTAACCAATGCCTGGTGTTCAACTTCTGTAAACTCTCAGGTTGCCACCCATCAGCAAAGGTCACGCGTTCCTGAACCTTCAAGTTTCCTGTTGTTTGGCAGCGGTCTTTTGACGATGGTGGCCGCTTTCTTAAGAAGGACATACAATATTGCCAAGAGAGGGATGGATATCATCGTTTCCGTTTCCGCTTTGATCATTTTATCTCCATTATGTGTATTGATCGGCATTTTGATCAAATCTACTTCCCGGGGGCCTGTGTTTTATTCCCAGGTCCGTTCAGGGAAAGACGGGATCCCTTTTGAGATTTATAAATTCCGTTCCATGAAGGTGGATGCCGAGAAGAATACAGGTGCCGTATGGGCTCAATCAAAGGACAGCCGCATTACCCCCATTGGTTGTTTTTTACGAAAAAGCAGGATCGATGAGATCCCGCAGTTTATCAATGTTTTAAAATGCGACATGAGCATTATCGGCCCCAGGCCTGAGCGTCCGGTATTTGTGGAGCAGCTCAAAGTTCAAATTAAGGATTATCCTAAACGTTTATCCATTAAGCCTGGCATCACGGGTCTGGCCCAGGTATGCCATCGATATGATGAAAATATCACGGATGTGAGGAAAAAGGTCAAGTATGACATTCTTTACATTAAGAAAATGTCTGCCGGCACAGATTTAAAGATTGTCGCGCGTACTTTTGGTGTTATTTTGACTGGTTTTGGCGCCCATTAAATGATTTAAAAAATAAGAGGAGGTAAATATGAGAGACTTTAATGTTAGAAAAGCATATTTGTCATTGGAAAAGCTGGAAGATGAGGAAAAAAAGGTGATTGTCGAGAAAAACGATTGTTATGTGACGCGTTACTTTTATGAGGGTAAAACCAACGCTCAGGGGGACCCCCTGATCATAATTGATGATCAGCATGGCATCCAAAGGCGGCGTTATTACAATTCAAGGAGAGGTATATGAAAAATCAGTATACCGCCCGAATGGTGCGCCAAGCGATCAAAGATGATCAAGGTTTATCCTCAGTCGCCGGGGATATCCATGTTTCGGTCAAAGACGGCATAGTTGCTTTGGACGGCCAGGCAACGACGAATCAACAGATAAATCTCGCGACAAATACGGCCGCCGCGGTGGCCGTAAATGATAATGTTAAGAATAGAATGGAGATATCTCATTAGAAAAGACGATTTTTATGCCGAATGAATCGGTTGCTGAATTATTGATCGCGCGCCTGATAGAATGGGGAGTAGATACGATCTTCAGTCTTCCAGGAGACGGGATCAACGGCATCTATGAGGTCCTTCGCGTCAATGAAAAGAAGATCAGGGTGGTGCAGGTACGTCATGAAGAGGCCGCTGCCTTTGCCGCGTGTGCCTATGCTAAATATTCCGGACGCCTGGGGGTATGTTTAGCCACCTCCGGGCCTGGCGGGGTTCATTTGCTCAATGGGCTTTACGACGCGAAATTTGACGGTCAGCCTGTGTTGGCCATTACCGGGCATACCTTCCATGATCTTATCGGCACGCATTATAAGCAGGATCTGGACCTTGATAAATTATTCATCGATGTAGCCGCTTATAATGAACGTGTCATGGGCCCGTCGCATGTGCAAAATGTTGTCGATGAAGCGGTTAAAACAGCCTTATCCAAGCGCACGGTTGTTCACATCAATATCCCCAAAGATATTCAGGAATGGGAAATGGATGGGCAGCGTTCCGTTGCCAATACTCCCGCTCATAGCGCTGATATTTATGAAATGACCAGGCCCGTGCCTTCACTGGCAGAGCTCAATGCCGCCGCTTTAATTATCAATAATGGGAAAAAGGTGGTCATTTTAGCCGGGCGCGGCGCGTTAGACGCGCGCGATGAAATATTGGCGCTCGCGGCCATGACCCAGGGTGTAATCGTCAAAGCCCTTCTTGGCAAAGCTGTTGTCCCCGATGACAGCCCATATACGACGGGAGGCATCGGGCTCCTTGGCACGGCTCCTTCCCAAGACGCCATCAAGGAGTGTGATACCTTTATCATGGCGGGGACAAGTTTCCCCTATTTAGAATTTTATCCCAAGCAAAATGTCAAGACGGTGCAGATAGATATTGACTCGACCCGTATTGGCCTGCGCCATAAAGTAGATGCTGGCCTGACGGGAGATTGCAGGGAAACTTTACGGGCCCTGCTCACGTTGCTCAAGCAGCAACAGGATAAAGGTTTCCTGGAAAAAGCCCGGGAACGGATGAAGATTTGGAATGAGTTCTTACGCGCGGAAGGCACCTGTAAAGATAAGCCGCTAAAACCGCAAGTGGTGGCGTATCAGCTCAGTGCTCTCATTAAAGACAATTGTATTATTTGCGTGGATACAGGAGTCGTGACCACCTGGGCGGCGCGCCATATCCAGATCCGCGGGGACATGAAATTCTCCGTCTCTGGAAATTTCTCAAGTATGGCCAACGGTTTGCCTTATGCGATCGGTGCCGCTATGAGCAATCCGGGATGCCAGATTATCTGTTTGTGCGGGGATGGCGGGTTTTCGATGTTAATGTGCGAGTTGGCCACCATCGCCAAATATAAACTTCCCATCAAGGTCATTATTTTTAAGAATAATACATATGGCATGATCAAATGGGAGCAGATTGTGTTTGAGGGCAATCCCGAATACGGGTTGGACCTTCATCCCATCGATTTCGCGATGTTCGCGCGTTCATGCGGAGTTACCGGATACAGCCTTGATGACCCGGCAAAAGCACAGGAGATCATCAAACAGGCGCTTGATACACCGGGGCCTGTGGTCATTGACGCCCAAATTGACCCTTACGAAGCGCCCATGCCCGGACACGTCACTTCCGAACAAGCCTGGCATTTTGCCGAAGCCATGATACGCGGCGAGAAAGACCGCTGGGGTATCATCAAAACGGTCGTTAAGAATCAGATCCGGCGTGTGCTTTAGGATCCGTCAGATTTTCGATGTACGTAGATTTACTAATTGAGAATAAAACAGGATGTTTTATACTTGATTGGATGAAAAAAATATTTAAACTGTATACAGCCTCAATATTGAGCGTGTCACTCGGCGTTGCCACGGTTCTTTGCTGTTGTATCGCGCCGACTGTAATGGCGCTGTTTCATAGAACAACTGTATGCAGCCATTGCCATGGGCAGGACCCTCAAGGGAAACCCCCCAACCCCGCGCAGGCTTGCCAGCAGCAGTTAACAAGCGCTGATTTTCTTCATCCCCCAACGATCTCATCACCTGTTGTCACGGGCCATTTCGTCCCTTGGACAGCTTTTGTCAATATCCACCGTTTGATCCCGACACATTCACCATTATTAGCCTATCCGCCAGGTGGCCCGCCGCCGGGCATTGGTTTTACCCCGCTTTACCTCAGAACGTTTGATCTTCGCGTTTAATATCCCTTGATCACCGATGTGCCCTTTTCGTGCGCCTGCCGGAAGGGAACGCCAGTTTTTATCCAGGGGATGCAATGACATCTAAAAATGTTTTGATCATAATCGTAATAATGGCAATATTGCCGGTGCTCGGGCTGGCCACCGTTCAGCTGAATACCGCCAGGCATAAGGAAAGCCTATATGGTATTTATTATTGCCCAATGCATCCCCAGATACTTTATGAACATCAGGGTAACTGCCCCATTTGCGGGATGAAGTTAATTAAAAAGGGAAATATGTCGTAGATGAAAGGCCTTTATGAAAACTAAGAATATTATTTTGATCGTTGTTCTGTTAGCCATGTCCCTGGGGATCGGGATATATAATAATCAGCAAAACTTGTCTCAACTGCCAGTTGGCAGATCAGGGAAGCATGATCGTTATTATTGCCCCATGCACCCGCAGATCATCTATGACCATCCTGGCCGATGCCCGATATGCGGGATGGACTTGGTCAAAAAAGAAGAGACCTCGCCCAAAACGCAAGGGCCCGTTGTAGAAGGCTATACGACGATCGTTGAAAATCCCCCAAAACAGCAATTAGCAGGCGTCAGGACAGCTATCGTCACTAAAAAAATCCTTGTCAAGATCATCCGGGCCGCCGGGCAATATGAAGGGGAGGTTTTCGCCCAGGTTTTTGAAGATGACCTGTCGTTTATTAAGGTTGGCCAAAAAGCGATTGTCGAAGTGCCGTCATTACATAAAGGTTATGAAGGGGCGGTCAATAGCATTGATTCAAGCATCGATGAAGCCTCCAGGACGATACGTGTTCGTATCTGGCTTAAACAAAATAAACAGAAACTATTTAAAACCAATTTGTTTGTGAATGTATTAATTCCCGTGGAATTAAATGAAGCGATCGTTGTCCCCAGGGAAGCGGTGCTGGATACGGGCTTGCGCAAGATCATCTTTGTCCAGAAAGATGAGGGGACATTTGAACCGCGCGAGATCCAGACGGGGATTGAAACCGATGACGGTTATGAAGTCAGGTCGGGACTAAAGGAAGGTGAACGCATTGTCGTCAGCGGTAATTTCCTTCTGGATTCCGAAAGCCGGGTGCAGGCCGGTTTAGAGCAGGGGGCGGACCATGAATAACACAGAAAGGAAAGAAGGCTGGATAGAGCGGCTGATCGGCTTTTCAGCTCAAAATAAATATTTGGTGATCCTTTGCGTGGCTGTTTCTTTGATCGCCGCCATTTGGTCCATTCAAAATATCCCTTTGGATGCCATCCCCGACCTTTCTGATTCACAGGTCATTATCTATTCACGCTGGGACCGCAGCCCGGATATCATTGAAGACCAGGTCACCTACCCGATCGTTTCTTCCTTATTAGGGGTACCCGGCGTCAAAGCTGTCCGCGGATTCTCGGATTTCGGGTTTTCCTATGTGTACGTTATCTTTAATGATGGCGTTGATATTTATTGGGCCCGAAGCCGTGTCCTCGAATATTTAAGCAAGATCATCCCGCGCCTGCCGGAAGGCGTTAAAACAGAATTGGGCCCGGATGCCACTGGGGTGGGCTGGGTTTATCAGTATGTTCTCGTTGATAGATCGGGCAAGCATGACCTGCAGCAGCTGCGTAGCTATCAGGACTGGTATTTGCGCTATCACCTTCAAAGCGTGCCCGGAGTCGCTGAAGTGGCGTCTTTAGGCGGTTTTGTTAAACAGTATCAGATCACCGCTGATCCCAATAAATTATTGGTTTACAACATCCCCATCACCAAGCTTGTGGATGCTGTTAAAAACGGCAATGAAGAGTCCGGCGGCGGCCTTCTGGAATTCAGCGGCGCGGAATACATGGTGCGGGGACATGGGCTTGTCAGATCCATCAAGGACCTTGAGGACACGGTGGTCAGCGCCGACCAAAAAGGGACGCCGATCCTGATCAAGGACGTGGCTCATGTGGGCGTGGGGTCTGAATTGCGCCGGGGCCTTTCCGACCTCGACGGCCAGGGCGATGTCGTCGGGGGAACGGTGGTCATGCGCTTCGGTGAAAACGCGCTGAATGTCATCACCCGTGTTAAGCAAAAGATCAAAGAGATCCGGTCATCCCTGCCTGAAGGTGTTGAGATCAAGGTTACCTATGACCGTTCGGAATTGATCCTAAGGGCCATAGAGAATTTAAGGCATCAGCTTACCGAAGAGATGATCATCGTAAGCCTTGTGATTTTGTTCTTCCTTTGGCATTTCCCATCGGCGTTTATCCCGATTGTCACCATACCGGTGGCCGTCATTTTGGCGTTTATCCCCTTATTAGGGATGCATTTGACATCGAATATCATGTCCCTGGCCGGTATCGCTATTTCTATCGGTGTATTGGTTGATGGCGCCATTGTGCAGATGGAAAATGTGTACAAGCACCTGGAGTATTGGGAGGCAGGCGGACGCAAAGAAGATCACCGGCAGGTATGCATTAAAGCCCTTAAAGAAGTTGGGCCGGCGGTATTTTTCTCTTTATTGGTCATAGCAGTTTCTTTCTTGCCAATATTCACCCTCGTAGATCAGGAAGGGCGGTTATTCAAACCATTGGCATGGTCTAAAACCTTTGCCATGACGATTGCCGCTGTATTGGTAGTGACTTTAAACCCGGCATTACGGATGCTGCTTTTAAGGGTCAAGCCTTACCGGTCAAAGTTGGCTAATGCCTTGTTAGTCGGCAAATATTATCCGGAAGAACGGCATCCGGTCAGCCGCATCTTGTTCCGTTTGTATGATCCGGTCTGCCGTTTTGTTTTGCGTTATCCCAAAAGGGTCATTGCCGCGGCAATTATCATCATGCTGGCGACTGTCCCTGTTTACCTGAAATTAGGATCGGAATTCATGCCTCCGTTATGGGAAGGGAGCATTCTTTACATGCCCATTACCATGCCGGGCATTTCAGTGCCGGAGGCTAAGAAACTGTTACAAACCCAGGACAGGCTTATTAAAAGTTTCCCTGAAGTGATCAGTGTGTGGGGGAAGTCGGGGCGTATGGGAAGCTCGACGGATCCGGCGCCTCTTTCGATGATGGAAACTGTTGTCCTTTTAAAGCCGGAAAATGAGTGGCCCGGCCATATTACCCATCAGGAGTTGATCGACCAGATGGATAAGAAATTACAGATCCCCGGCACCACCAATGCCTGGACCATGCCGATCAAGAACCGTATTGATATGTTATCAACTGGGGTGAGGACGCCTATCGGTATAAAAGTCCTGGGTTCTGATATCAATGAAATCGAACGGATCGGGATCCAAATAGAAGGGGCCATCAGGAATATTCCCGGCACCAGAAGCGTCTATGCAGAACGCACCGCCGGAGGGTATTTCCTTGATTTCGACCTAAAGCGCAGTCAGCTGGCCCGTTACGGGCTTTCCATCCATGACGCGCAGGAGACGATCTCTTCGGCCATTGGAGGGGAAGATGTGACGGAAACCATCGAAGGGCAGGAACGGTATTCAGTCAATGTCCGCTATCCCAGCGAATTGCGCGATAATGTGGAGAAATTAAAGCATGTGTTGATCGCCACACCGTCAGGGGCGCAAATCCCCTTAGGGCAGGTCGCTGATATCGTCCTTCGAACGGGGCCGTCCATGATCCGCAATGAGAACGGTATGCTGGCAGGCTATGTGTATGTGGATGTGGCAGGCCGTGACATAGGCAGTTATGTTGATGAGGCCAAGCGTGTCGTTGAAGAAAAGATCTACCTTCCGCAGGGGTACGGGCTCTTATGGAGCGGCCAGTATGAGAATATGCTCCGGGTCCGCGAGAGATTAAAAGTGGTATTGCCATTAACATTGTTTATCATCGCGTTCTTGCTGTTTATGAACACCAAGTCCATGGTGCAGACAGGCATAGTGCTTTTATCAGTGCCATTTTCCCTGATTGGCGCGGTATGGCTCCTTTGGGCGATGGGTTTTAATGTTTCTATCGCGGTGTGGGTAGGGATGATCGCGCTGATGGGTCTTGACGCGGAAACAGGTGTTCTGCTTTTGCTGTTCATGGAATTGGCCTACAAAAAAGCAGTGCAGGAAAACCGGATGAACACCTTCCAGGATTTGAAGGACGCGATCATCCAGGGTTCAGTGCGGCGTTTACGCCCTAAAATGATGACGGTGATGGCGGCCTTTGTCGGATTACTGCCGATCATGTGGTCTAACGGTGCCGGCGCGGATGTGATGAAGCGTATCGCGGCGCCTATGGTTGGCGGGCTGGTCACTTCATTCCTGCTGGGGCTGTTGGTGTACCCAGCGATCTATTATATCTGGAAAGCTAATTTTGAATTAAAGGGTAAACTTAAATAAAGGAGACAGGTTATGAAAAAGATCATTGTTGGGACCATGGCGTTCTTGGTTTTAGGTATTTCAGCGGGGTTGGTTCAAAACGCAGCCGCGCAGGATTCATCCCAGATGTCAAGCACGCAACCGGTCGATGTCGGCAATAAATATTGTCCCGTGTCCGGAAGGCCCATCGGTGTGATGGGGCCGGGTGTCGAACAGGTGTATAACGGCAAGATCTATCATTTATGCTGCGGCGGGTGCATCGCCACCTTTAACAGTGACCCTGCTAAATACAGCAAAATAGCGGAAGCGCGAAATATTGAACCATGATAATATAAAAGCATGGTTATTTTCGATATCGCGCTTTTGCTGGTGGCTATTTTCGCGGGGTGTGTGGCCTCTATTTCAGGTTTTGGCATTGGAAGCCTGATCACACCGCTGCTTGCGTTGAAGATCGGGACAAGCATCGCGGTCGCGGGGGTTTCCATCGCCCATTTCCTGGGGACCGCCCTGCGTTTCTGGATATGGAAGAAATATGTCAATAAACAGGTCCTTATAAGCTTCGGGGTCACAAGTGCTATCGGCGGGCTTATAGGGGCGCTATTCCATAATATTTTTCAGAATGTCATCCTGACAATTATCTTTGGCTGCTTATTGGCCTATGCCGGCATTTCCGGTCTGACGGGGCTCTCGCAGAAATTGCGGTTCAACGGCACCGCGGCCTGGATCGCGGGTGCGGTCTCCGGCGTTTTCGGCGGCCTTGTGGGCAATCAGGGCGGGATCCGTTCCGCCGCCATGTTCGGTTTTGACCTTAAGGGCAAGGAATTTGTGGCGACGGCAACCGGCATAGCCCTTGCCGTGGATTGTGCCCGCATGCCGGTTTATTTGCTGGCCCAGTGGAAAGATATTTTGAATATTTGGCCTTTGATCCTTTTTGCCTCTGCCGGGGTTTTGATCGGGACGGAGATAGGCGTGTGGACGCTGGGTAAAATTCCCGAGGCTTTATTCAAGAAGATCGTCTCCGGTATAATTCTTCTGATCGCGATTTTTGTATTGGTCCATCGATAAAGGGGGGCATATGAAATTCCTATCCAACTGGCCGATTTATGCGTTGGGGTCTGCTTTTTTTGCCGGACTGACCGTATTGTTTGGCAAGATCGGTGTTGCGAATATCAATTCCAATTTAGCGACGTTCATACGGACCATTGTTATTATCATCATGACCGCGGGTATTTTGTGTTTGCGCAATGAATGGCAGAAGCCGCAAGGCATTGACGCGAAGACATGGGTTTTTCTTGTCCTTTCGGGCATCGCGACGGGGCTTTCCTGGCTTTGTTATTATCGGGCTATTCAGATCGGCCCCATTTCAAAGGTGGCCCCTGTGGATAAGTTAAGCGTTGCCCTCGCGATATTATTCGGGATCATTTTTCTTGGCGAGAAGCTTACCTGGCAAGCTTTATTAGGCAGCGGGCTTGTGATCATCGGGGCTATTATTATTGTGTTGATGTGACCGGGATATTTGAATTCCAATAAATTTAGGGGATAAATATCGTTCAAAAATAATTTATTTTTATTTGTGTTGTAAGTCTTTCTTTTTCAAATGTTTATAAAATAATTATTCGGCCCTCAAAGTTTGACAACCCGTCAATATATGGTAACCTTTATTACAAGGTAGCGGTTTCTTCGCTCTTGATTTGACTGTCATTATTCCTTTCATAAATTCATCCGTGCAGGTTTCGTTTCACTCAGTTTAGAACTTAAAATCTTAAGGAGACAACTTTTATGTTGAGAAGAACTCTGAGTTTGAGCGTTATTGTTTGCTTTTTTTTAACAACTTTAGGGCCTCTTCCCCAAGCCCATGCCGAAACAAATTTAGGTCTGCCCGCTCCTGGCACCATGATCAATTTAAGCCCCGCGTATGAACCTGTTATTATCAAAGGTTTGACGATCCATAAGGATAATCCATTCTTGTTTGATTTTATCGTCGATGTTGGCCAGGACCATATTTCCGGCGAGCCTCTTAAAAAAGAAGGTGAAAAGCTTATCAAATATTTCTTGGCGGGACTGGCCATCCCCGACAAGGATGTTTGGGTCAATCTGTCCCCTTATGAAAAGAATAAAATGATTCCGCAAGCCCTGGGGAATACCGATATGGGCCGCGACCTTCTGGAACAGGATTATATTTTAAAGCAGATCACGGCTTCTCTCATATATCCTGAAAAGCAATTAGGCAAAACCTTCTGGGACAATGTGTATACAAAAGCCCAGGAGATGTATGGAACAACCCAGATACCCGTCGATACTTTTAATAAAGTATGGATTATGGCGGACCGTGCGGAAGTTTTTGAGCACAACCAGACTGTCTTTGTGGTTGGAGCCCATCTCAAGGTGATGCTGGAAGAAGATTACCTGGCATTACAAAAGCATGCGGATATCGGGGCTGTTACAAAGAAAACAGGCGTCCATAGCCTTGGTTCACAAATTGTCCGTACGATCATCCTTCCAGAACTCGAAAAAGAGGTCAACACCGGCAAAAATTTCGCCAACCTGCGTCAGATCTTCAATTCCATCATCCTCTCTAACTGGTACAAGAAAAGCCTTAAAGAAGCATTGTTAAATCAGGCCTATGCGGATAAGTCCAGGGTCAATGGCATCAATTTAAACGATCCGACGGTCAAACAGCAGATCTATGATCAGTACTTGAGGGCGTATAAGAAGGGCGTGTTCAATTACATCAAGGAAGATGTGAATAACGCCGGAGAAACGATCCCCCGCAAATATTTTTCAGGCGGGATGGCGGAAGGGGCGGCAGCGAACCCTACAGAGATAACAGATTCCGCGATGGCTGTCCAAAAAATGACCGAACAGCCATGGAACGGCGAAGTGGATTTGCAGACAGGGATCGATACAAACCCAATAACTGCGGCTCAAGCAAGTAAATCCGACGAGGCGATGTTTACTTTCCGCCGGGATGAGAACGGGAAGGACGTAAGCAAGGAATTTGCCCAAGTGTATACTCCCGAAGCTTTGGATGTTTTGGCTAAGTTTTCCTCAAAAACAGAGGAAATTCATGCCCTTCTGGCCAATGAAGCGAAGGAATACGCGGCCCAGGCTTCGCGGGGAGAAGAGCCCGGCTTTTTACCTTTAACTAAAAATGGAATTGATTATGTAGTTCCAGGTATGAAGGTCAGCGTAAGGCAGGCCGAAGCTGGGGATTTTGAAGGCGCGCCAGTTCCGAAGATCTTCCAAAAACCCGGAGCGACCCTAACCGGCCCCATCGCCCGTTACGGCCAACCGCTGGAGAAAAGCTTGCGCAGCATTGCGTATCAATTGTTATCCGGAGCGGATTATGTCCTTCTTGATGGTGAAGATTCGTTCTCACAATTAGGGACCATGTCTTTGGAAGGCCAGCGTAACCTGAAATTAGCCATCAGTAAGTACCCGGTTTTCATGAAAGTAGCTGAAAGTGTTGCGAATGAAATGATCGCCCAGGGCAAAAGAAAACCTGACTGGGATTGGCGTCAGTTGATCGATGAAAACTATACGACAAGGGTATACCGGGTACGGGGCTTGCACCTGGATGACCGCCAGGTTGAATATACAACAGCTGATGGCAGGAAAATGGCCGTATCAGCCACCTTGGCCGATGCCATTTTATTTATTGTTAATAATTATAAAGCCCTTTTGGACCAGGGAGCGCCTGTAGCCCTTTATTTTCCTAAAGTCCAATCAGCACAAGAAGCCGCCCTGTTCACGCAGATCCTTGATGATCTGGAAGCAACGCTTGAATATAATGGGACAAAATTGAAGGATATCAAACAGGAAGATGGCAAGCCGGGCGGGATCATAAAAGTATTGGTCCTTATTGAGAATGTAAGGGCAGCCCTGCAGTTAATGCCGATCCGTGCCGCGTTTGGACGGCACATCGTTTTGATCAATACGGCCCGTTGGGATTATATGGCTACTGTGATCAAAGCCAAGGACTATGATCCGACCTGGGTCCCTGATGATTTTAGCCAGATCGGGATGACGTATCCTTTCATGCACACTTTTGAAGATGCGGTTTGGCGCGCGGCGAATACACCGGACAAAAACGGCAATACGATCTTATGGGAAGGCGGGATGGAAGTCCAAATCCCGACCATTCCGGGAACGATCTCCCAAGAAGTGAAAGATCGGAATATAAAAGCTTTTATGGCAAAAGCCAGCGCGAATAAAACAAGGGAAGCGTTGGCAGGTGCGCCGCGTGCCTGGGTCGCCCATCCGGATATGGTGCCCATCGTTGCCAATGTTTTTAAGGAACGTTATGGGGATGGCAAGGCGCCTGTTTTAGGGCAAACAGTGAATCTCAATGGGGAAAAGTGGGCACCATTGACATATACCCAAGCTGATGCGGAATCATTTTTTCAATTGCAGAATAAGCAGACGATCACGGTCAAAGGGCTTCGTCAGGATATGAGCGTTTATATGCAGTATAAACTCAATGTCTTGACCGGGCAGGGGGCAGCCTCCATTAAGCCGGCAGACGACTTTTTAGATCCGTCAGTCCCTTATTTAATGGAAGACCGTGCCACGGATGAAGGGCGTGGGGCTGGGCTCCGAAAGAAATTTAAAGTAGGGGTCCAATTCACTGAAGATGACCAAGGCACGGGGATCAAGGCAGGAGACAGGCTGACACCGGAATTATTTAACAGGCTGCTCGCGGAAGAATATAGCAAATTGGAACAAGCCCCTGACCGTATCGTGCATGATAATGTAAAGGATTCGATCTTGCCCATTACAAGATCAGCATTGGAAAAATTCGTAACCTCCGACGTACCGATCCCCTGGTCTGTAGACCTGGAAGGAGTGGTTTTAGGTGTCACGGATCCTGTGCAAGCGGGACAATTGATGGATGCCTATATCGATCAATTGAGAAATTCAGGCGGCCTCAGCCGAATGACGCAAAACCTTCAGTTCGTCGACGCTGCGATGACGGGGAAGGTGACTCCTTTGCAGAGGATAAAAGACCTGCTGGCTACGGGTTATTTCCAGCGCACATCCCGGAATTGGCCATGGACCGGTCAGGAAATCGCCAATTTGATCAATGAAGAAACCCCGCAAGTGGCGCCGGATCTTCAGAACCTGCTGTCAGCAAAATTAAGGGACGCCTGGGCGAGAGTACATGGTACGCCGGATTATTTGATCTCAGGCGGTGTCATGGATGGCCCAAGCGCGGCTAGGGCCGCGGAAGCAGGCGCTAAGTTCATCTATTTAAGCGGATGGCAAGCCTCTCATCATTGGGGACAGCCTGATCTGGCCAAGTATCCTTTGGATACTGTCCCAAATATCATCACGAATATCTATAAATATTTGGAGAATCAGAGTGATTCCCAGCAAGTTTTATTTAACAAAGTCGTTGATAAGCTGAATGTTGTTTGGGGCCAATTCTTTCTTAAATTAAAAAATGCCCAGCCGGAAGAATATCAATCCCTAAAAGATTCATTTGTTAAGGAATTGGTAAAGGCTGCGAAAAGCGAAAAAACAGATATATATGTGAATGCGATCAGGAATAATGTGGATGAATATTTCACTTTATTCTTTGTGGAATTATTAGGTGATGTGATCAAAGGCAAAGATGCCTATTTTGGACAAGAAAACTCCCAAACAAGGCGTGATGAAACGCGCGAAGCCGCCCGACTGATGTTAAGATCGAGATTGGTGGATTATAGGATCCCGGTTTTTGCAGATGGCGACGCGGGGCATCAATCGGTGGGTGAATTAGTCAGGCTTTTTATCCTTTCCAATGCCGCGTCCATTCACTTGGAAGATCAACTCCATGGGGAGAAAAAGTGCGGGCACATGTCCGGAAAGGTCCTTGTTTCCACCCGGGAACATTACAAAAGGCTCCTTGAGGCCCAATCAACAGCGTTAAGGATGGGGTCGCTTTTGAGCATCATCTCAAGGACTGACGCGCAGGCCGCCAAATTGCTTGCCAGCAGTGAAGATGCCAGGGACCATTTTTCCATCAAAGGAACAACCAAAAAGATCCCTTCATTAGCCTATATTATCCGCCTTTCCCGGCGTGAGATCGATGAATTTGGGGCCCGCGTTGACAATACCGCGGTCATTGAGAAAATGAAAGTTGAAATGCCGGGGATCGATGAAAAGGAAATTAATGAGATCCTGTCTGCCAAAACCCCGGAAGATTTGCTTGAAGATCTCCGGGTTGAATTTCCCCCGCTTGCCGAATTGATCGGGAAGATCTGGCAGATCCGCGGGCAGATCAAAGGCGAAAGGCTTGAACCCAATGAACAATTGTATTTTTCAGATGGAGAAGGCGTCAATATTTATGTGGAAGATATATGGAACGCAGAAGAAGCCATCCGCTTGGGCGAAGGAAGGACCCGGTTGAATTCGGTATTGTATTACAAAGGCCAAAAGATGACGGTTGAGGAGATCCTTGATCGCAAACCCCAGGGAATTGACCAAGAGATCAAAGCGATGGAAGATCTGACCAATCTTTGGGATAAGATAGCCGATCTTAAGACCTATGCCAATGCCGTCGCTGATGAGATCATGACAACCCAGAATGGGTTATATGTCGGGATGGATGAAGCTAAAAGAAATAATATTGTTGCGCTTTGGAAAGAGGCGACAAATCCATTAAAGAATACCTTATCCATTGATCAGTTAAGGGCATTGGCCAAAAACTATGGCATTGTCATCAACTGGTCATGGGAGCCCGCCCGTACCTATGAAGGGTTTTATCAGATCGATTCAAAAATGGGCGCGGTAACCGCGGCGGTACGTTCCAGGGTATTCGCGCGCATTGCCACCAGTGTTTGGATGGAACAGGATAAGCCTAATGTCAAACAGGCGGCCAAATTCATCGCTGATGTCAATGCCGATCCTAAAGCCAACGGCGTGTATCATTCCATCAATCTATCGCCTTCTTTTAACTGGAGCAATCCGGAAAGCTGGTCAGATACATTGAATAAAGATGAGATCAAAAGGGTGCAGGAACTCCAATCCACCAAAGGCTTTGATATCCTTAATGTAGATACATGGGGAATGCTTGGGGAAGACCATCGCCTTGCCATTCAAAAAATGAGCGATGCCATCCGTAACTTCAGCCGTAATATGGGACAAGCGGGCAATGATCTGCAGTTTGTGACTATTTTCCAGGACCATACCAGTTCCCGCGCGATGGCTAAGGCTTTTGAGGAGCTTTTAAAAGATGGGGCAGGAGCTTTTGTCAAGACGGTCCAACAGGAAGAACAAAAGGCTAAAGACCGTTTTGTGACCCATCAGACAGCTGCCGGTGTCCCACGCGTTGACGCGCAGGAAACAGTTTATGTTCGGGGCGCTTCAGCGACCGGGGCTGGCGGCAAAGCTTCGACGGAACGTGGATTTGCAACCCCTGTTCTTACAGGGGATAAAGCCATGGTCACACGCGGCGGTATCGACTTGAACACTTCCAACGGGATGCGGTGGAAGGTCAGCAAAGACGGCAAAGGTGTTGAAATGGATGTCGATCCTGCCATAATAGACCGTATCCAGCGTGAAGGCATTGATTGGCTTTCACCCGTTATATTTAAAATGACTCCGGTAAGCAGTGTTTGGCCATTGATGGGGCTTCAGGCGCCATCATAGGATAAGGAATAGTAAGAAGGAGAAAAGCAATGACTAACAAGAAATTATTACGCGGTGCGTTACTTGGTTGTTCGTTCTTTTTGCTGACAGGCAGTTTGGCATTCGCCGAGCGTGACTGTACCCGCCAGGTTGTACGCTCAGACGGAACGGTGGATATCACCATCGATTGCACTTCGGAGACCTCGCAAACTTCCGAGAATTTCACCAACAGGTATTTATTCAGCACCTTGATCAATAACCTGAAGAACGACGTCAATTGGGGCATGCAGGACCTGCAGGCGAAATATTCTTCCCTTTATTCGAGCCAGGATAAAGCCAAACAGTTCGCCTGTGATACCCAGGAAAAAGAACAACAGGCAAGGGACGATGAGCAGATCAAACTTCAGAGCCAGGAAACGCAGTTGCAGGATTTGAAAGACCGCCAGGAAGCATTGCAGGACAGGATCTCCAACAGGTGAACTTTTCTCCTAAGAAAATTGGCGTGATGTTCGTTTTATTCATCCTGGCTTACTTCCCGACCATGCTGTGGATGCAGGACAGGTGGTTTGCCAAGGATTCTTATTACAGCCACGGCGTTCTGATCCCCTTCATCACGTTCCTGTTGATCTGGCAAAAACGAAATGAGATGAAGCAAATAAAGCTTGAACCCTCCGCATGGGGCATGGGCCTTTTTGTCATCGGGATCATCATCCATTTATTAAGCCTGTTATTGCGGGTTTATTTTACTTCCGGATTCTCGATGATCATTGTTCTTGCCGGATTTGTTTTGTGTGTTTACGGCAAGAAACTCCTGAAGGAGATCTTATTTCCGGTCATATTCCTGGTTTTTATGGTCCCATTGCCTGTGCTGACGGTCATCAATTTGAGCTTCCAGTTAAAATTGCTGTCCGCAAAGATGGCCGCGGTAATGCTTAACGTAATTAACATACCCGCTGTCCAGCAGGGGAGCTATATCCATATGACACATGCCAGCGTCGTTGTTGAAGACGCTTGCAGCGGATTACGTTCATTGATCGCCCTCATGGCGCTGGGAGCGCTTTTTGCCTATTGGATGAGGTCCGGGAAATTAAAAAAAGTTGTTTTATTCCTGTCCTCGATCCCGGTGGCGCTGCTTACCAACATGTTTCGCATCATGGCCCTTGCCATCATCAGTGAATTCTGGGGGGCAAAATATGTCACCGGATTCGTTGACGGGTTCTTCGGATTTTTAGTTTTCGTCACGGCGTTTCTGATGTTAACCAGGATCGAGAAAGTGCTTCAGCAGGGGATCAATGAATAACGGCGACAAAAGTTTCTTGATCATGGGATCTCTTCTGGTGCTGGCCGGCGCGTTCTCAATTTATTTATATTCCAAGGATATTAAACAAGCGGAAACCATTAATATTAAGAGTTTCCCCCGCACGGTAGCTGACTGGTCTTCCCAGGATATCCCCTTGTCCAAAGATGATTTTATTTTATTGGAAACGGACAACGCTTTTTTTAGGAAATATAAAAACCCTGAAGGACAAACAGTCTATTTATATATTGTCTATTCAAGGACGAACCATAAAACCACGCATCTACCTGAAATATGTTACAGGGGAAACGGTGTTTTGATCATCGAAAAATCCCGTGACAGCATCCCTGTGAGCTATAAGCGCCTGACAATCGATGCCAACCGCTTACTTCTTCAATCGGGTGAATTATACCAAATATCATTTTATTGGTTTAAGGCGGGGGAAGTATTTACGCCCAACTATTTGAAAGAACAGCTACTGGTTGCCTATAATGCTCTTTTTGACAAAGACAAGGGCAGCGCGTTGATCCGCATTTCCGCGGATGTTATCGATCATGATAAGGATAAAGCCGCCCGTGAAGTCAAAGGCTTTGCCAATGTTATAACGCCTCAGTTGTTTAAATACCTGCCGTAAACACAAGTGTATAAATTTTTAGACATATTTGAGACCGCGCAAACCTTGCCATTTCTTTTAATGTCCCAAGTCTTTTATTATCATAATCTTATAACAATTATGAATAAATTATGACTTGGCATGATAATTGCTATTAATTTAAGTATTAGACGCTATTTTGGTGGATAATTCATATAACTAAGGAAAATAAATATGTTAAAGTATGTTTCAATCGTATTTTTATTTGTATTCATTGTTGGGTATTCAGGGCAGTCCTGGGCTTTTGGTTCACGTCATCATCATGGCGGGAAAAATATTTCAGATCAAGATAGCTCCTCAGGTGATTACAACCCGACCAATGACAATGACCCAGGGTCAAATCCAGGTTCAAATAACGGATCTAATGGCGGTGGAAATAATAATTTCCCTACTGCTCCTGTTCCGGAACCAATGACATTATCTCTTTTGGGCACAGGATTGGCCGGATTTTTCTTGAAGCGCAAAGCACGCTAAATAATTCATAGTATAATTGTATAACAATAGACTTGAACAAATGTTCAAGTCTATTGTTATTTTGTGGGGTATAATAGCTAAAATGAATATCCTGGTTTTATTATTGACCTTGTCTTTTGTGCCTGTTTCCAGTCTTTTCGCCCAGGATTCCGGTCAGACCCTGTCAGATTCAGGTGTCCTCGTTTCTTCCTCAGCCCCTGGATCACAGCCCAGCCAGCAGAATGACAGCAACAATGAGAATGCTGATGCGGCAGCGTCAACTGATCAGCATAAGACAGATGCGGATGCGCCAAATACCTCCACGGACCCGATTATCATCAAAGCAACGGGCATGATGATGTTCCAAATCACGGCAAACATGAAATTATCCCCTGAACAGGTAAGATCCATTCAGTCCATTGTCATGCGGTATATCATTAAGATCAGGGATCTCCAGCAAAGATTGGAAAAAGGGGAGTTGGATGGAAAAACAATGTACGGCCAAAGGGAGCAATTGTATAAAGATGAGGACAGGGAGCTTGGCCAAATTCTTACCACGGAACAGATGAATATTTGGGCTAACATACAAAATCGCTGAATTATATAGGATTGACCGCGGGGGGGTGATAAAATAAGGACATAAGGGGCGTTTAAATTCACCCGGGGCACCGGCGTCCCGGGTCGATAAAAACCAAGGAGGGTTCATATGGATGCTCTGCAATCATTGTTGGTACCATCTGCAAAATTGGTCCTGGCACAGGTGGGGCAGTTTGTGAGTGACGTTCTTCTGGTCCTTATCCTGTTTATCATCGGCTGGCTCGTTTCCAAATATGTCATCAAAACCGGGGTGACTAAATTATTAAAGGTTGTAAAGCTCGATGATCTATCCCACCGTATCGAATTAGATTCCATTTTGGCCAAAGGGGGTATCAATAGCGGACTGTCTGATTTGATAGGCAATATCTGTTATTGGCTTTCTTTACTGATCACCTTTGTGGTTGCTTTAAACGCGGTAGGATTGACCGTTGCCGCTGATTTACTGCAGAGGATCGTGCTTTTTGTCCCGAATATTATAGCGGCCGTATTTATACTGATCGTAGGGATGTTCGCGGCTGTCGTTATAAGGAATATCGTCAGGGTCGCCGCCAACAACGCGGGGATCTCCCAGTCCAATTTGCTCAGCAATATTTCCGAAGTCGTGATCATGGTTTTTACCGTGGCCATTGCTTTGGAACAATTGCAGATCGGCGGCAGGATCATTGATCTGACGATCAGCATCATATTAGGGTCATTTGGCCTTGGCTTCGCCCTGGCTTTCGGCCTGGGGTGTAAAGATATCGTCGGCAAATCGGTGGGGGAATTCTTGGCTAAATTAAAGAAGTAGTATCACGATCGAGCCACGAACGCTTCTGAGATCTTTTTTCTTCTCAGTTTCCTGATGGTAATTTGCAAGCCGTTGCCGGAGATGACTTCGCCGCCGTTGAAAGGTTTGGTGGAATGCCTTTGGCACCAGTCGGCAAGCTTTAAGTCCGCCTCACCGCCGGCGGTCCAGTCAAGGCCGACCGCTTTGGCAAGGGCGGACATGGTGACCGCTCCGCCCACCAGCCATTGATTGCCGTAGGGATGGATATGGTTGGGAAGGCGGTCAAACTCATCTTCTATCTCTCCGACTAACTCTTCAATGATATCTTCCTGAGTAATCATGCCTATGACTTGTTTTTGATCGTTCTCAACCAGCCCGATGTGCAGTTTTTCCTGGATCATCCTCTCCAAAACTTTTGAAATCGGGGTGGTATCCAGGAATTTGATAAGCGGCCGGATCGTCCCTTTGATCGTCGGATCGTCCGGATTGATTTTAAGCGCGGCAATGATATCCTTGAAATTGATGTACCCTTGTATTGTCTGGGGATCGTTAGTGTTTTCACAAACAGGGAAACGCGTGTGCATATCCAAATGGGCAAGGATAAGGGCGTCTGACAGCGTGCAATTCTGGGGGATCATGCAGATATCAGCCACCGGGATCGTGATTTCCTTGATCTGCCGCATGGATAGCTTGGCGGCGGACATAACGATTTTTTCCTGCTGCGCGTCGATCAGACGCGATGTCCTTGCCAATGACAGGGCGGCGGTAAGTTCATAAAGGCTGCTTTGCGTGTCAGAGACGGTGCTGTTGTTGGGCAGATTCTTGCCGAGGAATTTGTTGGCTGTTTTTACTATATATTCCAGTGAGTAAACGGCAGGATATGCTATATATGTGAATAATATCATTAACTTGGATAATTTCAGGATCACCCATTCACTGTTTTTGATCGCGTAAGTCTTGGGGATCAGTTCGGCGAATATGATGGTAAAGGAGCTCAAGGGGATGACCAGGGCGGCCAGACTCAAAGATTCCGCCATCACCTTTGAAAGTCCGAGGGTTTTCTGAAAATAAGGGTTAAGGGCTTCAGTGACGCCCGCGCCGCCAACGGCCGCGGCGATGGAACCCACGAAGGTGACGCCCAATTGAACGGCGGCCAAACTTGCTTCCATGCGGTCTTTCATGAACAAAGCTTCAACGGCCCCTTTTTTCTTGGTTTCCACCAGATACATGAGCTTGATCCTCGAGGCGGAGGCCAGGGCCATTTCGTAGGCGGCAAAAACAGCATTAAGAATGATCATGGTGAGGATGATCAGTAATTCATAGATCAATGACATTAAAACTCCTTCATGTTAAATTTTTTATATTATATCAGAATGTTTCGGTATACTAAGCACTGAAATTGTAATTTGAATACAGGCAGGATCGAGCGCATATGCTGCCAAGAGGCCAAAAGCGAATTTTAATTATATTTTCCGCTCTAATGATTTTTTCTGGAATGGGAGCCATGCGATCTTCTGCCAATGAAATAATTTCATTTGGGCCGGGGGATTCACACATAGAAGGTTCGATCAAATATACCCTGATCGGCCGGTATACAGCCCATTTTGATATTTTTAAGGGAAGCGTCATTTGGGATGAAAGATCACAGCGGGTCGAGTCGGTATATTTGGAGATCGCGGCAGCCAGCGTCAGATCAAATCATCCGTGGTGCGATAAGCTCGCGCGTTCAAGGAGATTGTTAAATACAGCGCGCTACCCGAAGATCATATTTAAGGGTGATAAGATCATGAAGGTTGCGAGGGGATATCAAGTCAGGGGGATTTTAGAAATGCATGGGATAAAAAGGAGAATGACACTTCCTTTCGGATCCACTATAGGTAGATCTCCCGATAGTAAAAAAATATTCTTTGTTCTTCAAGGGAGCTGGGATATTGACCGTAAGGAGTTTAATATCGTTTGGAACAAGTATCTTGACCACGGCGGCATTGTGGTGAGTGATATTTTTACGGTCAATTGGGCGATTAAAGCGTATTTAGGAAAAGCTCTTTACTAATGTACAGGAAATAGGTATAACTAGTGGTTCAAACAAGCGCTTTAATTCCCGTTTAGAAAGGTTTTTAATGATTTGGATCCTTTGCCTGTTTAGCATATTCCTTACCAGCTGTGACCAGAAGCCCCAAGAGACCCATTATAAGGAAGTTATTGTTGAATCGCCTCAACAAGCCATCGTCCCCACTGTTCCGGCAGCTTCAAGCGAACCTTTAACGGATCCCCACGCGGGGTTGGATATGGCTGCCGCGGGGGCAGCTTTGGGCATGAACAGCCCTGTCAGCGGCAATATGTTTACCTGGGCAGTGCCTCAAGGCTGGAAGGAAGAGCCAGGGGAAGGCATGCGCCTTGCGACTTTTCATCTTCTCTCCGATACAAAGGCCTTTGATTGCTCGATCGTTTCATTAGGCGGGATGGCGGGCGGCCTGGAAGCCAATTTACGCCGCTGGATGGGGCAAATTGGCGTTAAGGCAACTGATGACGATTTAAGCAAACTGATAGCTTCCGCTCCAGGCACAAAAATTAAAACAGGCCAGGATGGCAAGGTTTTTGATTTTACAACGATCCAGGCCAGGGCCAGGCGGTCGGATAAAAGCATGATCGTGGTGATGGTTATCATGGATGAAGCGACCCTGTTTGTCAAAATGACGGGTACAGTCAGTACTGTCAGTAAAAATAAAGAAAGTTTTTTCAAGCTTGCCGGTTCCGTTGAATTCCATGGGCCTCAGGAAAATGCCTCTAACCCTACAGCCAACCCTGCCGACCCGCATGCCGGTTTGGACATGTCTTCCATGGGGGCGCTTATATCCCAGCCTACTATCCAGAATTTGTTGGTTTGGGTAAACCCTGAGGGATGGAAGGAAGAGCCGGGTACGCATATGCGCATGGCAACCTTTCGTTCCCTGGCTGATCCCAAAGCCATTGACTGTTCCATCATAGGCTTAGCAGGACCCGCAGGCGGCCCGGAAGCTAACTTGACCCGTTGGATGGGTCAATTAGGGTTACAGCCGTCGGATGATCTTTTAAGACAGCTGATCGTTTCAGCGCAGGATCTCAAAGCCAAGGATGGCCTTGAGGCTAAAGTATTTGATTTTACGGTCCTTCAACCCCAGGCAGATCCTTCGGAGCCAAGCATGATCGCGGCCATGATCGCGGTGGATCAAACGACGGTCTTTGTCAAAATGACGGGTTCTATAGCGTCAGTGAAGCAAAATCGGGACAATTTCTTAAAATTACTTGGGTCTATCGCCCGCAAATAATTAAGTATGGTTAAACTCCTAAGCTCATCACGCATCACCGTTGTCTGCCTTTTTCTGTTATTTATCCTGACATTTTGGGGCACGATCGCCCAAGTCCAGCAGGGTTTGTACGCGGCCCAGGACCGTTTCTTTAATTCTTTCTTTTTTTTGGCGGGAGGGATCATTCCGTTTCCCGGCGCGCAATTGGTTCTTTGGGTACTTTTTATCAATTTGATCTGCATGATGTTTTTAACGTTCAAGAAATATCTGCAATGGGAGAATTCTGGGCTTCTGATCACTCATCTTGGCCTTATATTGTATTTTATCGCGGCCTTCATGGTTTTTCATGTTTCCCAGGAATCAAACGTGCATTTGGCAGAAGGGGATTCGACGAATGTCTCTACTTCTTACCAGGCTTGGGAAATGGCCTACTGGAAGGATGACGGCAATGAGCGCCAGGTTACGTCTATTGATACGAGGAATTTCAAGCCGGGGGTAGAAGTCCCGTTTGAAAATAAAGATGTTTCGATCACCGTCAATCAGTTTTATTCAAATTGCGATGCCTTCAGTGATACTGCCGCCAAGCAGAATCTCTCGATACTCAATGCCACCGGCATCACGCTGTTAACCCCCAAGCCTGATTCCAAGGAGAGGGAACAGGATATCGCCGGTGGTTCCTTTGACCTGAGATCAGGCAACAAGACCCATACTTTATTCCTGTATGGCGAGGAATCCGAGCCAACTGCCGTCTCCATCGGCGGCCAGAATTATAATTTCATTTTACGGCACAAACATTTCCCGCTGCCATTTTCGATCAGGTTAGACAAATTTAAAGCCGAGTTCCATCCCGGTACGGATATGGCTAAAAGTTATCAAAGCCTGGTGACCATCACCACGGGAACATTACAGCGGCAGGTGCGTATCTATATGAACAATCCTTTACGCTACAAAGATTATACTGTTTATCAGGCTTCATATGATACTGATAGCTCGAGCGGAAAGCAGGAATCGACCTTGGCCGTGGTCAAGAATTACGCCAGGGTCCTGCCGTATATCGCCTGCTTTTCAGTATTTTTCGGGCTGGCGTTGCATTTCCTTATTCAGGCGCTCATGGCAAAGGCGGCACGGGTATGAAATTAAGAAGACTTTTGATCATGGCGTTAAGTTTATTGCTGGGGAGCACGGCTTTTGCCAATGCAAAGATAAAGGATTTCAGTAATTTCAAGAGTATCCCGGTGCTTGAAAGCGGACGGCTTAAGCCGTTGGATACCTTTGCCCGCAGTTTATTGACCCAGTTCTCAGGCAAAGACCATTATGAAAAGCTGGAAGCATCCGCCTGGCTCGCGTCGCTGTTCTTTAATCCTGACGCGACGTTGAATGAAAAGATATTCCTCATCAATAATCCCGACATCGCGGTTGCTTTAGGCGTTACGCCCCAGACGGACAGGCGCTATACTCCCGGACAATTGCAGCAAGCGTATCAAAAACTTTCTGACTTGCAGCAGGCGGCATCAAAGATCCCCGAGAAGGAACGCAGCCTTGCTGAAGGCGAGATCATGAGGGTTTTTGATAATATCAACCTTTACGCGGACCTTTCGCGTTCTTTCCTGTTCGCCTTTCCCCAGCCCGATTTTACGATCAATTCATCAGCCGTCAAGGCCGATTTAGGATTGCCTGCGGACCAAAACCAATTCAGCTTCCTTGATATTGCCCTAAAGGCCGATGAATTAAGCCAGGCAGCCAAGAAATTCGCGGGCAAGCCATCTGCCATGTATACGCCGGATGAAACTGAAATGGCCCAAACAGCGGCAAATCTGTTCCGGTGGTCCCAGGACTATAAGGATTTCCCCTTTACCGTCATTCCTTCCAGTCAAAATGATAAGTGGTTAAGCCCCTGGGATGCTGTTTCCACTAATTTCAGTAACGGGGCGACGCGCCAGCTGATAATCCTGTGGAGCAATATGGCCCAAAGCTACGCGCAGGGCAATGATGTGGCTTTTAATTTGGCGGGGCATATGTACCTTAATACAATTCGTGACTCATTGTCCAAAGATGACCTTAAAAAGGTAGATAAGTTTCCCCTGGAGCTTTTTTACCAGCAGAATAGCCCTTTTACGTGGTCCATCATGTTTTATATATTTGCCTTTATTTTCTTCGTTGTCTCATTTGCTTCTTCAAAACCTCTTTGGTACAATCTTGGGCTTTTGAGTGTCATTGCCGGTTTTATCCCGCATGTCCTGGGGCTTGTCATGCGGATCATCATCATGGCCCGGCCGCCGGTATCCAGTCTTTATGAAACCTTTATTTTTGTCGGTTTTATAGCCGTCTCTTTGGGGCTTATGATCGAGTACTATAACCGCCAATGGCTGGGCATAATCACGGCGGCCATCAGCGGGACAGCTTTGTTATTTATCGCCAATAAATACTCCGCGGAAGGCGATACCCTTAAGGTACTTATTGCCGTACTTAATTCAAATTTTTGGCTGGCGACACACGTGACAACGATCACCATGGGCTATGCCGCGACCTGCGTGGGAGGCCTTTTGGGGCATATATGGCTCCTGCAGGCCGTCTTTAAAAAGGATATTCAAACACTGGATAAAACCTACAAAACAACCCTTGGCATATTAGGTGTTGCCCTGACGCTGACTTTTTTAGGGACCAATCTCGGTGGTATTTGGGCTGACCAAAGCTGGGGCAGGTTCTGGGGCTGGGACCCTAAAGAGAACGGGGCATTGATGATCGTACTCTGGACAGCCTTGCTTTTCCACGCCAAGGTGGCGCAAATGATCGGTCCTTTAGGCCTTGCTGCCGGAGCTGTTATAGGCATGATGGTGGTCATGTGGGCCTGGTTTGGCGTTAATCTTCTAAGCGTGGGCCTTCATTCCTACGGTTTTACCTCCGGTGTAGCCACGTCCTTGATCGTTTATGCTGTCATTGAAGTCATTTTCCTGCTGGTAACATCCTTTCTTGTATCCCGTAAATAAGTTTTTGGATATTGCGTAGTTTTACTTAGCTTTCTGCGTAGTTTACCCTATTTTTCTTTTCTGCTTTTAAATTCACAATATCAGTAGACAACAATCCAAGAGTAAGGTTTCAACGGGTAACAAGGAGGGGCATATGATAGGAACAATTAACAGGGTTAAAGATATTGTTAAGAAAAGGTCGAAGCCCGTGGTTAAGAAAGTTACGGGAAAAGCGGACACTGATTTTAATGCCTACATTCAGATGGTGGAAAAGAAAGCTTACGAGCTATATGAAAAGCGCGGCGGCCAGCACGGCCGTGACCTTGAGGACTGGTTTTTGGCTGAAGATCTGGTCGAAATTGAATTATGCCAATGATGATAGGCCAGGACCGGATATTTACGTGAAACTACGTAGTTATTTGCGTAGATTAACGAATTTTTTTTATATGTTTTTTAAGTCATAGTATATAGGTGGCAAGCAAGGGGAGGACCTGTGCGGAAAACCAAATTGATCTTGTTGCGCCAGGATTTTCAATGGGTTTTGTTTATCCTATTAATATTAAGTTTCTCGATTACGCTCTTACTGGCGCATATCCTGACTAAAAATTGTTCGTTTTTATAAGTATGGTCACTCCATTCCAATATCTCTTCGGACCGGTGCAGTCATGGCGTTTGGGCAGCTCTCTGGGGATCGACCCTCTTTCATCAAAAGACAAGATTTGTAACATGGACTGCATTTATTGCCAATTAGGCAAAACCGCCCAGTTGACAAATGAGCGCAGGGTCTATGTCCCCACCCAGGGCGTTATCGACGAGATTGCCCGCGTTCCCCTTCATTTTGCGGATTACATAACCTTTGCGGGCAGGGGTGAACCCACCTTGGCCCGAAATCTGGGGGCGATGATCCGGGGGATCAAATCCTTCCGCCATGAAAAAATCGCCGTCTTGACGAACTCTTCCCTGATGAACCTGGATTCGGTGCGGGAAGATCTGCTTGCCGCCGATTATGTCCTGGCTAAGCTGGATGCCGGCGACCAAACTTCATTTGAGACGGTCGACCAGGCCCACAAGCTTGAATTAGGGGAGATCATCCACGGGATGATGGAATTCAGGGATATCTTTAAAGGCAAATTGGCATTGCAGATCATGCTGGTTGACCAGAATATTGATAATATCCAGCAGATCTCGGATATCACCAGGCGTATCGGTGCCAATGAGATCCAGCTTGATACCCCCTTAAGGCCCAGCGCGGTCAAACCCCTTGAGCGCCAGCGTATCCAATGGGCCAAGAAATTCTTTGATTATATACCGGTTGTTACTGTCTATGATGCTCCTTTAAAAGAATCAACACCTATCGATGAGAGAGCTACCATAAGCCGGCATGGTAATTATCGCGCCGTCGAAGCAATAGGGAATTTTTACCGTAAGACTCATTTTTCTAATTAAGGAGAGCGTATGGCCATCGCTGTATTCACCCAGATCATCAAGCGTAACGGCAGGTCAGAAGATTTTAATCCCCAAAAGATCACCAAAGCCATTACCAGGGCAGGCCAGGTATCGGGTGAATTCGGGCCGGAGATAGCCGAGAAAATGACGATGAGGGTGGTCAATATCGCCCACCAGATCTTCATTGACAATCCGACGGTGGAAGGCATCCAGGATATCGTTGAGGATGTCCTTCTTTCATCGCCTTTCCGCAGGACGGCCAAATCGTATATCCTTTACCGCCAGCAGCATGCCGAGATGCGTGAGATCATCTCCAAATTCAACACGGACCTGGTGGATAAATACCTGGCCCAGCACGATTGGCGCGTCAATGAGAACAGCAATATGGCCTATTCCCTGCAGGGGCTTAATCATTACATTTCGTCCGAGGTGAGCAAAGTCTATTGGCTAAACCGTATTTATCCCACCGAGATCAAGAACGCGCACCAGAACGGCGATTTCCACATCCATGACCTGGGGCTGCTTAGCGTTTATTGCGTGGGCTGGGATTTGCAGGATTTACTGACCGTCGGGTTTAAAGGCGTATCTGGAAAAATGGAAAGCAAACCGCCCAAGCATTTGCGCAGCGCGCTGGGGCAGATCGTCAATTTCTTCTATACCTTGCAAGGGGAGGCGGCCGGAGCCCAGGCATTCTCCAATTTCGACACGTTATTGGCCCCTTTTATCCGTTACGACAAATTGACCTATGACGATGTCAAACAGGCCCTGCAGGAATTTATCTTTAATATCAATGTGCCGACCCGGGTCGGTTTTCAAACGCCGTTCACCAATATCACCATGGACCTGGTGGTGCCTTCTTATTACGCCAGCCAGGGCGTTGTGCTGGGGGGAGAGATCCAAAAGGAAACTTACGGCGAATTCCAGAAAGAACTGGACATGTTTAACAAGGCCTTTTTGGAAGTCATGCTCGCCGGCGATGCCAAAGGCCGCGTGTTCACCTTCCCGATACCGACTTATAACATGACCAAGGACTTTAATTGGGATAATCCCAACCTGGACCTGCTGTGGAAGATGACCGCTAAATACGGGATACCCTATTTTTCCAATTTCATCAATTCAGACATGAACCCGGAAGACGCGCGCAGCATGTGCTGCCGCCTGCGCCTGGATAACCGCGAACTCAGAAGCCGTGGCGGCGGATTATTCGGGGCTTCCCCGTTGACAGGTTCGATCGGTGTTGTCACCATCAACCTGCCGCGAATCGGCTATACGGCACAGAATGAGGAAGAATTTTTCATCCAATTGCTGGCCATCATGAACCTGGCCAAAGACAGCCTGGAAACCAAACGCAAGATCCTGGAGAAACTTACCGAAGAGAACCTGTATCCATATATCAAATTCTATTTACGCCATATCAAGGAGCGTTTTGACCAGTACTGGAAGAACCATTTTTCCACCATTGGGCTTCTGGGCATGAATGAAGCTTGCCTCAATTTGCTGGGAGAAGGGATCGCTTCCCCCAAGGGCAAAGATTTTGCTGTCAGGGTACTGCAGTTCATGCGCAACACGCTTTTAGAATTCCAGGAGCAAACAGGGAATATATTCAACCTTGAAGCGACTCCGGCCGAAGGTACTTCCTACAGCCTGGCCAAATTGGACAAAGCTTTGTTCCCCGATATCATATGCGCCAATGAAGAGGAGTTTATCAAGGGCCACGAGCCTTTCTATTCCAACTCGACACACTTACCGGTGCAGTATACCAATGATGTTTTTGAAGCCCTGGATCATCAGGATGAACTGCAGAGCCTATACACTGGAGGCACGGTGCTTCACGGCTTTATCGGTGAGCGTATCAACGACGTGCAGGCCATGAAACAACTGGTGCGTACCATCTGCAGCCAATACCGCCTTCCTTATTTTACGATCACTCCTACTTTCAGCATATGTTCCAGCTGCGGTTACCTGCCCGGCGAACAGCCGACATGTGAGCGCTGCGGGAGCGAATGCGAGGTGTATTCAAGGGTGGTGGGTTATTTAAGGCCGGTCAAACAGTGGAATAAGGGGAAAAAAGAAGAATTCCGCGAACGCAAGACCTATCATGTATGCGCATAGGCGGCTTTCAAAAATTGACATTGATAGATTTTCCCGGGAAGGTCGCGGCAACTGTCTTTACTCAAGGCTGTGATTTCCGTTGCGGCTTTTGCCATAATCCCGAATTAGTCCTGCCTCATCTTTTTCAGGAGCCCTTGTCCCCGGAATTGGTATTGGATTACCTGAGCGACAAACGGGAGAAATTACAGGGAGTTGTCATCACAGGAGGTGAACCGACCCTGCAAAAAGGGCTGGTGGACTTCATCACACGCGTCAAGGAGATGGGGTTCGCGGTCAAATTAGACACCAACGGCAGCCATCCGGAAGTGTTATCAACCCTGTTGGGTTTAAACCTTCTTGATTATATAGCCATGGATATAAAAACGTCCCTGGTCAAATATGCCGAAGTGACCGGCGTTGCCTGCGACACGGAAAAGATCCAGGAAAGCATTGATCTTATCATCCATAGCGGAATTCCTTACCAGCTTCGTACGACTCTCATCAAAGATTATTGTTCCGAGGAAGATTTGCCGTACATCCAGCTTTTGGTCGAGAAGGCCGACCATTACGTGCTGCAGGCTTTCACCCCTTCTGAGAAGATGATCGATCCCCTTTTAAATCATCAGGATCAATATACAAAACCGGAAATTGAGAAATTAAAAGCCCAATATGACAAGAAGGGGATTTTATGAAGATAAAAGCAGAGGAATTAAAGCATCTTTTAGAGTTAAAGGATGAAGATGTGTCTAAATTAAGCACAGATCAGCTGCGCTTGGTTTTGGGGGTTTTACGTTTTACGACCAGGGTCGTTCAGCGGGAACTTAATGACCGTGAGTCCTTACTGGGAAACGCATAACTTTTTCTCCATAATGATTTATAGAGTGCTATAATTGCCCCAAGATAAAAGGGCTGGGGCATGACTATAAAAAGCAATACGTTAGAAAAAACGCTCAAAGAATTAGCGGATATCAAGGCCGCGCTGGATGAGTCTACGATCGTGGCCATCACCGATCAAAAAGGTGATATAATCTTCGCTAATGATAAGTTCTGTGAAATTTCCAAATACTCCAGGGAAGAATTATTAGGGAAAAATCACAGGATTATCAATTCCGGCTTTCACCCTAAAGAGTTTTTCAGGAATTTGTGGGGCACCATTGCCCAGGGCAAGGTATGGAAAGGGGAGATCCGCAACCGCGCGAAGGACGGCGGCTTTTATTGGGTGGCTACGACGATCGTGCCTTTCCTGAATGGCAATGGTAAGCCGTATCAATATGTGTCGATCCGCCATGAGATCACCCAGCGCAAGGAAATGGAAGACCAGATCAAGGCCCTGCCGCAGCGGATCATCCAGGCCCAGGAACGGGAATGTGAACGTATCGCCCGTGACCTGCATGATGATCTGGGCCAGTCACTGGCCACATTAAAAATGATCATCCAATCCGCGTGGCTTCAGCAATCAACGATTTCTAATAATATTAAAGATCACAGGAAGATCCTGGATTATCTGGACAGCATCATGGACAAGTCCCGTAATTTAGCCATGCGGCTGCGCCCCGCGACCCTGGAAGCGTTGGGACTGACCACGGCGATCAGCTTGTTGTGCGACGAGATCAACCGGGCGGGCAAGGTCAAGATCTCTTTTACGCACAGCCCTCTGGAGAATTTGCGATTCGTGTCAGACACGATCAATGTGTTTCGTATCGTCCAGGAAGGATTGACCAATATACTCAAGTACGCCAAGGCTACAAATGTCAAAGTCTCCTTGCGTGTCGTCAAAGACCGCCTTAGAATCAAGATCGAAGATAATGGTTGCGGGTTTATTCTCAAAGATAAATCAAAAGGCCTGGGACTGATAACGATGCAGGAAAGGACCAGCCTTCTGGGTGGGAAAATAGAAATGCAGTCTCAGCTGAAAAAAGGCACATCGATCACCGTGGATATCCCCTGCAGGAGGGATGAGTAATGGCCGCTATCCGGATCATCTTAGCCGATGACCATGAAATGCTCAGGGCAGGCCTCAAGGGCCTGTTGGATAAAGAGCCGGATTTTAAGGTAGTGGCTCAGGCCGCTGACGGTGAGCAATTGCTGGAAAAGCTGGCATTGATCAAGGCTGATTGTGTGGTAATGGATCTATCCATGCCTAACTTAGACGGCCTCGCCACGTTAAAGGAAATTAAAAAACGATACCCCAAGGTCAAATGCCTGGTGCTGACCATGCAAAAGGACCAGGAGCATTTCAAAAGCGCCATGGCTTACGGGGCATCCGGTTATATCCTGAAAGATAATGCGTTTGACCTTCTTGTCATGGCCATCAAGATGGTGATGAAGGGTAAATCATATATTTCTCCCGCCATTTCCGAACTGATCGCGGAACAGTATGTCCGGTCGATCAAGGATGGGGATATGCCTTCCCTGGAGATCCTGACCGCCCGTGAAAAAGAGATCTTAAAACTGGTGGCTCAGGGGCATGCCAATAAGAATATCGCCGTGAAACTCAAGATCAGCATCCGTACCGCTGAAACCCATCGAAGCCGTCTCATCCATAAACTGGGCCTTAAAACAACCGCGGCCCTTGTCAAATACGCCCTAGCCAAAGGATTGATCTGACATCTTACGTGTTACTACGTATGCCTTTAAGTATATCACCGCATTTATTTAATACTTGCCGGATTTTATACTATCTCTTGTATGGCTACCATCTTAATTATAGAGGATCACAAAGATTTTCGACAAGCGGTATGCCACTTTTTGGAAGTCAGTCATGTAAAGGCTAATATAGTAGAAGCCTCATCCGGGGAAGAAGGCGTATTGATGGCCCAGCGGATCAGGCCGGAAATCATCCTGATGGATTTTTGGCTCAGGGGCATAAACGGGGTGGAGGCGGCAACCCAGATCAAGGCAAGCTTACCTTCCTGTGCGATCATATTATTAACGATGTTTGACCTTAAAGATGTGCAGCCCCTGGTCAATAAGGATATTATCAAGGAATTTATCAGTAAAAGCGATTTGGTCGAGAAATTAATTCCCAGTGTCAACAAGATCTTGAACGCAGCCGTAAAAACATAACCTTAAAGGAGTTTATGAAGATATTGGCGGTTGGCATCAACCATAAAACATCATCGATAGAATCGCGCGAAAAATTTTACCTTTCCGCCACGGAAAGAGAGCTTCTTCTTTCAGCCTTCAAAAATGAACCCTCGGTCATTGCCGCCCTTATCCTGTCGACCTGCAACCGTTGCGAGATCTACGCCACCGTCGATGATGATTACGAGCCACAGGAGATCTTAAATAAATTATTCTCCATCAAGCATCAACCGCTGACCGGCAGTCTTCATAAGTTGTTTTATGTCCTGCAGGGTCAAAAGGCCGTGGAACATTTATTGCGCGTGGCTTGCGGGCTTGATTCCCTGATATTGGGAGAAAAACAAATTTTAGGGCAGATCAAGGAAGCGGTCATGCTGTCACGCCAAACCGCGATGATGGATAAGACTTTTAACATCCTGACCAATCTGGCATTGGAAACGGCCAAGAAAGCCCGTCGGGAAACACACATTGATTTTGGGGGTTCTTCAGTCAGCTGGGCGAGTGTCTGCATGGCGCAGAAGATCGTTGGAACGTTGAAAGACAAGACGGTCTTGATCCTTGGTTCCGGCAAGATGGGTCGACTGGCTGTTGAACAGCTGATCAACAAAGGCGTCAAAAAGATCTATATTATGAACCGGACCATGGAAAAAGCACAAGAGCTGGCAGGCCAGACCGGCGGTATCGCCGTCCCTTTCTGGGAGATGGCTGATATCCTGCCGTTGGTAGATGTCTGCATCTGTTCTTCTTCATGCCCGCATTACCTGATAGATAAAGATCTGGTTGAAAAGACGATCCAGCTAAAGGCTGAGAAAAAGCTGGTTTGTATCGATATCTCCATGCCCCGCAACATCGATCCGGCGGTCGCGGAAGTCAAGGGCGCTTGTTTAGTGACCGTTGATGATCTGGACCGGGTGGTCCAGGACAATATCCAAAAACGCTTAAGTGCCGCGGGGGAGGTTGAAAGGATAGTGATGAACAAGGTCCAGGAATTTTATGAAGTCATCAATAAGATACACTTGTTAGAGACAAAAAGACCATTGAGCCTTTCTTCACCCGTTATTTCCATTTTATTAACTGCATTTATTTTTTGGGCCCTTCCGGTTCATGCCGGCATGGTCCAGATCAAGGCTTATAAAGAAGCGTATCCCGACGCGAAGCCCAAATGCATTGATTGCCATGTGGATAAAATGCCCAAGAAGGATGATGGGGCGCACGAACTTAATGATTACGGCAAAGCAGTCGTTAAAGCGGCAGGTACGGACAAGCCTACCGCGGATACGTATAAAAAGGCAGGGCCCATACCATCGGCGAGTTAAAGAAAAAAAGGAGATTCATATGAAGAAGATCAATTTTTTAGTTTTGGCTGGTTTTATCTTATGGGCGTTGCCTGTTCATGCCGATATGGCTCAGATCAAGGCTTACAAGGAAACGTATCCTGATGCAAAGCCCAAATGCATTGATTGCCATGTGGATAAAATGCCCAAAAAAGAAGACGGCGCGCATGATCCCAATGATTACGGCAAATCCGTCATCAAAGCGGCCAAGGCGGCGGGACTGGATAAACCAACGGCGAATACGTATAAAACGGTCGGACAAATACCTACTAAATAAAGAAGGCACATTAAACGGAGAGCCTATGAAAACAGATAGACATTCTATGTTCAGCTCAGCAAGAGCGGTGGCTGTTCTCTTGGTGATGGTATTTGGCATATATTGGGCGGGAGGGGTGTCTTCTGTGCGGGCAGACCAGAACAAGGTCAATGGGATGTTGTATTCAAAGAAAGCCGCCACGTATGTGGGAACGGAAATTTGCGCGCAGTGCCATGATAAGGAATATAAGGAATATAAGCTTTCTTCCCACTACCGTATTTTTATAAAGAGTAATAAGAACGGTGCTGAAGGTTGTGAAACATGCCACGGCCCCGGATCGATCCACGTGGATGCCGGCGGGGGTATTGGTGTTGGTATTATCAATCCCAAAAGGGACCCGGAGATCTGTTTTACCTGCCATACCGATAAAAAGATGCAATTCCGCCTGCCCTACCATCATCCGGTCCTGGAAGGGAAGATGAGCTGCTCGGATTGCCATGATCCCCACGGGATAGATGTGAAGCCATGGACGGCAACTTCCGAAGATGGCGTTAATGAGGTTTGTTTTAAATGCCATACGGATAAGCGAGGTCCTTTTATATGGAAACATGATGCTCTAAAAGATGGTTGTACGACCTGCCATCAGGTCCATGGTTCAGTGAATGATAAAATGCTTAAAGTGAATGATTATAATCTTTGTTTACGTTGCCATGCGGTAGTCGCGAGCCCCACATTTTATGGTCATGCGGGGGGACGTTGGACAGAGGGGACATGCTGGAACGCGGGATGTCATCCAACGGTCCACGGGTCTAATTTTAACGATCATTTCCGTTATTAATCTTTAAGAGAGGAAAAAATATGAGAAGCCTTCGACTACTGCTCTCACTGGCATTGGCCCTTTACATGACAGGAGTGGGCCGTTATGCATTGGCCCAGGATGTGAATACATCCCCTTATAGTATCACACTGGCACCCGTCCAATTTGCCGATGTTAAAGGCAATGTGGGAAAATTCGAAGCCCTGAATTGGATGCCTAATGGGGCGGTTGAAGGGGTCAGTGATATTTCCTTTGTTAAAGACATTAATAAGGATGTTTCCATAAATGTAGAAGGAAGCGAGTTTAGTGACGACAATGGGACTGCTCGTTTAACCCTCAAGGATGGGGATTTGGGTTTTTTAAAAATAGATTATAATGCCTTTAGAAAATACTTCGATAACACCGGGCCGGTAGACCCTGGAGTTCCCAAAATTAGCGGAGTCCAAACCAACAGTCCTGATCTACAGTTGGATATAAGTTTCTTTAAATTAGAAGCAGGTATAGGGCCGATCACTGACCCATTTGTTGATATAGTGTATGAACACGATTCCAAAAATGGATATAAGTCACTGGAACAATGGGGGAACGCCTATCTTACCGGTGCAACCTATAAGAAATATGGCCCAAGCTGGGAGTCCCTCAATGATACGATGGATTCTCTCACCTTGAACGAAAAGAAAGATGTTGCCGGTGTGACTATCAAGGCGGACCAGAAAATGGAAGTCGATTATAATAACAACATCAATTACTGGCAGTATTTGAATGGTAATGTGGCCCCAACACCGGTCAATACGCAGGTTGACTACGCGAATAATTATTTTGATGCCAAGTTGTTCGGCTCAGGGGTAAGGATTGAAAAATGGATGCTTAATGATAATACCTATGCCGCTTTGGGGTATCATTATAATCATATCCATGATACTGACCTGATGCAAACAGTAACAGAGGAACCAGAGACAGTCAGCGGGGTGATCACGCTTACCCCTGTGTCTGAGAGCGGTTGGAACTATTCCCATGCCGACCAGGATGACCATGTCTGGGTAGGGAATCTCAACACTAATTTGACCCATGACCTGACCTTTGTGGCCGATGCCAGGTATGAGCATATGGGTTCAGAGGGGGACGCGAACTATTTTTCCTCCAACACCTCTACGGCGGATGCTATTACAAGTATGGCCAATCATGAAGATCAGGAAGGGGAACATGTTGCCTTGCAGTACTCAGGCATATCCCATACCACTATATATGCTGAAAGTGCTTTCCATCAGGCAAGGAATTGGGTGGATCAAACTTATAGTGTCTCAAACTCGCCTGCTTCCGCTTATCAATTAAACAGGATCGACAGGACCCAGGATGAATCATGGACAGTGGGAGGCAGGGTCGTGCCCAACAGGTTCTTTGTTTTCACGACCCAGGTCAAACAAAGCGGGAGCAATAACATCTATGACACGGTTGCCTTTTCAGGCCCGGGCGCTGCTATCGGGAATAATGCCATTCTATTGGATGCATTAAAGGAAAATGGCGTTGAAGAAGATTCTACACTAACCTGGAAACCGTATCACTGGCTGCAAAATTCATTGAAATATCAATTCTCGGATAATGTTTACAATCCTCAGGAGGCAACAGCCAGTTATGCGGCTTCCAGCAGTTCACCTGTGCCTGCGGGCGGCCAATACTCCATATCCCAGAACCATATGCTTACCTCACAATTCACGTATGACATCACGGTCGAACCCATCGACACTGTTTTATTGATGATATCCTATTCGCATGTGGAGAATTATGTCAGGACCCTCCAGGCGTCACAATCTATTGCAGCAAATAATATCCCTACTTTCAATTCCGGGGATAACAGCTGGCTATTCTCAGGCAGTTATATGCCTTTGGAGAATCTGACCCTGACGAGTTCAGCGTGCTACACCCTGTCCAATAACTATGTTGATTATAATTCCGGCATACCCATGGGCACCAATTTTAAGGAGCTTAATTTAACTTTTGGGGTTGACTGGACCTATCATAAATGGTTAAAGATAGGCCCCAAGTATGAACATGCTTCTTATCGTGATAGTGATTTGACGGGAGATGGCAATTATTCAGCCAATATTTATATGCTGGAAGCGCAGTTTTCCTGGTAAGGAAGAGGTTCAAACAATATTTGCCGTACTGGTTTTATTGCTCTCAGTACGGCATTTTGTTGCTATATCTAATGATTTACTGTAAATTGAACTTATGGATAAAGAAATAAAACAGGGTAAACAAAGGTTCGACAACAGTTTTTATAACAACATCACCTATGGCGGGGTGATGCTGTCGATCTTTATCCTTGCCTGTGAATTTTTCCTTTTCGCGATCGATTTTTTCTCACCCTCATCCAGCATCTATCTTGGCCTGATCACCTACGTCCTGTTGCCGCCTTTTCTTATTATCGGGCTTATTTTGATCCCGGTAGGGGCCCGTCTGAAACAAAACAGGATCCTTCATGGATCCGGGGAAAAGAAACCTAAACCCATTGTCATTGATCTTTCTTTATCAACCCATCAGAACGCGGTTTTCATATTTGTAGCTGGTACCATGCTTTTTCTTATCATGACGGCCATAGGGTCCTATAAAGCCTATAATTACACGGAATCAACCCAATTTTGCGGGGTAACCTGCCATGGGATCATGAAACCTGAATACACCACGCACAATCAATCTCCCCATGAGCGTGTCAAATGCGTCGAGTGCCACGTAGGTTCAGGGGCAAACTGGTATCTGCACTATAAAGTGGCAGGGACCAGGATGCTGCTTAAGACCTTTGACGGCACTTTTATCCGTCCGATCCCCGCCCCTGTGGAGACCCTGCGGCCTGCCAAGGAAACCTGTGAACAATGCCATTGGCCGGGGAAAGCTTTTAGCGCTATCCTGTTGAATAAAACATATTACGCGGATGACCCCACCCAGACGCCTCCGTGGAAGATAGACCTGCTGATGCGAGTCGGCGCGGGTCAAAACGGCGGGGCAGGTATCCACGCGCATATGTATTACGGTAATGATATTTATTATGTCGCGGAAGACGCGAAACGCCAGAAGATCACATGGATAAAAACGATCGGCAAGGACGGTAAGGTCACGATCTACATGACGGATGATTCTCCTTACAAGAAGATAGACCCACCGGCGGAGAAGATCAGAAAGATGGATTGTATCGACTGCCATAACCGCGCCACCCATCGTTTTGAGGCTCCCGACGTTTTGATGAACCGGGCCATTGCCAGGGGAGATATCAGCCCGGCCATCCCGATGATCAAAGGCAAAGGGGTCGATGTGCTCGGCAAGGCATACAATTCTTCAAGTGACGCCATCCAACAGATCCATTCCAGTTTGATCGATTATTACAGCAAAAAGCAGGCCGTGTATTACGCGGCGCATCAGGATCAGATCGAAGGGGCCATAAAAAATATCACCCTTTTGTATCAGCAGAATTTCTTCCCTGAAATGAGATCCCGCTGGGACGTGTACCCGGATAATATCGGGCATATGATCTCCCAGGGGTGTTTCCGTTGCCATGATAATGAACACAAGACGGCTGCAGGGGCCGTTATATCCCGCAAATGTACCCTCTGCCATACCATCACCGAGCAGGGGACGGCTGCGTCTATACAAAAAAATATTGACGGCCTGGAATTCCAGCATCCCTGGGACGGGGATGAATCCTGGAAGACCCAAAACTGTACTGATTGCCATACTGGAGGCTAAGTAATTAAGTGGTTTTATATTATGCCGCGGCCAACTTTAAAATATCTATTTTTTATCCTGTGCTTATTTTTTATCCCAAGCATCATTCATGCCCAGGACAAAACGCCCCAGGATATCCTCTCCAATGATACTTGCCTTAAATGCCATTCCGTAGACCAAAAAGCATTCAATAATTCAGCCCACGGGTCCTTAAATTGCGTCGACTGCCATACCGATATCAAGGCGAATCCCCATCAGGACCATATAAACAAGGTCAATTGCTCCATCTGCCATCAGGATGAGGCTAAAAATTGGCTTAATAGCGACCATGCCCGCGGCATGGCCAAGATCAATCCTTTGTCTAATTCCTGCCTGGCCTGCCATGGGCTTCCCCACGCGATCTTAACGGCCGATGACCCAAGCTCTCCGGTCAACCGCAAGAATATCCCCGTGACCTGTTCGAATTGCCATCAGCAGCAGCAGAACAAACTGGGATTCTTTTTAACAAATGAGAACAAGACATATTTGGGAAGCGTCCACGGCTTGAGTTTTAAAAAAGGGACTGATACAAAGGCCGCGGTTTGCAGCGATTGCCACGGGGCGCATGATATCAATAAGCCGTCGAACAGATCATCCAAAATGTATTGGGCGAATATCCCTCAAACCTGCGGGCAATGCCATCAAAAAGAGTATAAGGAATATTCAAGGGGTATTCACGGGCAGGCCCTTGCCGCCGGAAGCAGGGATGCTCCCGTCTGCACGGATTGCCACGGTGAACACGATATCGACGCTGTTAAAAGGGTTTTTTCAAGGGTTTCATCCAAGAATATCCCGCAGACTTGCGGGCAATGCCATGCCGCCCAACGCATCAACGCCAAATACAGCCTCACGACAAATGTATTCGGCAGCTATATGCAAAGCTATCATGGCCTGGCGTTAGAGCAGGGGACAATAACCGCGGCCAATTGCGCCTCATGCCATGGCGCCCATGAGATCCTGCCGTCCTCAGACCCTCGTTCCATGATCAATCCAAAGAATTTGGAAATAACATGCGGCCAATGCCATCCGGGCATGAGCTCCGAAGTGGCCAAGGGTTCCATCCATGGAAGTTTTAATACAGGCAATAATCCCGCCAATGACTGGGTGCGAAATTTTTATATTTTCCTTATCTTCTTTGTTTCAGGCGTTCTTTTATTGCACAATGTCCTCGATTTTTCCAGGAAAGCCATGGTTTATTACCGGCATTCGCTGGAAAAGGGCAGGGAAGTCATGGGCATCAATGAACGCTGGCAGCATTTCATATTAGCGGTGACCTTTATCCTTTTGTCCTATTCGGGATTCTGTCTGATGTTCCCTCAAACCTGGTGGTCGTTCATGTTTTATGGGCACGGCGGCTGGCTTCGCTGGGGGCACAGAGGGACAGGCATCGTATTTTCAGCCCTGGCGTTGTACCATATTTATTATCTGGCTTTTACTGACAAGGGACGCTGGCAATTGGCCGCTTTAAGTGTCAGGAAAAGGGATATCATGCGCTTCTTCCAGGCCTTCCAGTATTACTTCGGGTGGCGAAAAAATAAACCGCGCACCGGTGTTTATAGTTATGTCCAAAAGCTTGAATACTGGGCCTTGCTTTGGGGTTCTTTAGTGATGGTTTTGACAGGCGCATTGATGTTTAACGAGGTCTGGTTCCTGAATTTATTCCCCAAATGGCTGTATGACATTGTAAGAACTGTACATGCCTATGAAGCCATTTTAGCCTGCATCACCATTATCATCTGGCATGGATACTTTGTCATTTTTGATCCTGATGTCTATCCGGGCAATTGGGCCTGGCTTAACGGCAGGCATTCCTCTAAAATTAAGTAAAACCCCTTGATAATTACGTAGTTCTACGGATAACCCTAACCTTATTTAAATACTACAATTATAAAGGGTTATGAAAAGAATACTTTTAAATAGTCTGCTTAGTTTAGGCTGCCTGTTTTTAATTTCAGGTATTAGCTTCTCTCAAACTGTTTCCACAAATACTAATGCTTCGAAAGCCCCCAGCAATGACGATTGTTTTGCTTGTCATGGTGATTCAAGCATGGCGCCTTTGGTGGACCAAAAGAAATTCGAAGCGTCAGTCCATGGAAAAAATCTCTGCACCAGCTGCCATACGGATCTTATAGGCAGTGATTTTCCCCACAAGACACCTTTAGCCCCGGTTGATTGCGGCCGTTGCCATATCCGGGAAAAATCCTTATTCTCCGACAGTATCCACGGCCAGGCGCTGGCCAAAGGGGATAAATTGGCCCCGCGATGCGTCAATTGCCACGGCAATCACGATATCCTTCCCGTGAAAGACAAGAATTCAAATGTGTCGCCGTTTAATATCCCATTTGTCTGCGGATCATGCCATAGCGAAGGCAAACCAGTCGCGATGCAGAGGAAGATCCCGGAAGGCCATATTCTGGAGAATTATTCAGAAAGCATGCACGGGGAAGCGCTGATCAAAAAAGGGCTCAATGTCGCCGCGACATGCACGTCCTGCCATAGCGCCCATCAGATCCTGCCGCATACGGATCCCCGTTCTTCCATCGCCAGGGCGAACATTGTTAAAACCTGCATGCAATGCCATAGCCAGATCGAGCAAGTGCACCGCAAGATCATTAACGGGGCATTATGGGAAAAAGACCCGCAAAGTATCCCCGTCTGCGTTGATTGCCACCAGCCTCATAAGGTGCGCAAGGTATTTTACGCGATGGGTGTCGCGGACAAAGACTGCCTGACGTGCCACGGTAAAAAAGACATTGTTTCATCCCTGGACCACCATTCCCTTTATGTTTACGAGGATGAACTTAACGGTTCTATCCATGCCAAGGTCGCATGCTCACAGTGCCATACGCAAGTTTCCGTTTCCAAGGTCCGTCCCTGTGAAACGATAACGAAGAAAGTGGACTGTTCCATTTGCCATAGCCAGCAGGTCGAGCTTTATAAAGAAGGGATCCATGGGATATTATTTTATAAAGGCAACCCTAACGCTCCTTCATGCAAGGAATGCCACGGCACGCACGGGATCCTATCGCAAAAGGATATCAGGTCACCGACGTACCCGACAAATGTCCCTGTGCTTTGCGGCCGCTGCCACCGTGAAAATGAGAAAGCGGCGATCCTTTACCATGGCACAGAGCATAATATCACCACGAATTATACGGAAAGCATCCACGGCAAAGAACTCAATGAAGGCCTGGTGGTGGCGGCCAGCTGTACCAGCTGTCACACGGCCCATAAACAGCTTCCCGCCGCGGACCCTGACTCTTCCGTGAACCGTAATAATATCGCGGCAACTTGTGCCGTGTGCCATAAGGGTGTATATGAAAAGTATATGGGAAGCGTCCATGCCATCGGCCGCGGCAAAGATTCGAGCCGGTTGCCGGCATGCAATGATTGCCACACCGCGCACACCATCAAAAGGACAGACCAGGATTCCTTCAAGTTTGAGATCATGAACACATGCGGGAAATGCCATCAGGATATCGCTGAAACTTATTTCCAAACCGTTCACGGGAAAGCATCCAAACTCGGGTTTGCCAAATCCGCCAAATGCCAGGACTGCCACGGCTCTCACGAGATATTGCCCGTATCAGACCCCCATTCCACGTTAAGCCGTGAAAACATAGTGATGACATGTGCCAAGTGTCACCCGGGGGCAAGCAGGCGGTTCGCGGGCTACCTGACCCACGCGACCCATCACGACCCCAAGAAATACCCATGGATATTTTGGACCTTTTGGTTCATGACAGCCCTGTTGGTCGGGACCTTTACGTTAAGCCTGATGCATACGCTTTTATGGCTTCCCAAGTCTCTGGAGATGAGGCGACTTTATCCTCCTAAGCCTTATAACCCTTCAGAAAAACAATATGTGCGCTTCCCGGTATTTTATCGGATCCTTCATATCATTATGATCATAAGCTTTTTGACATTGACCATGACCGGGATGACATTGAAATTCTCTTATATGCCTTGGGCCTTGTTTATTTCAAGGCTTCTGGGAGGGGTAGCGGTCACAGGATTCCTGCACCGCCTGGCCGCGGTGGCTTTATTCGGTATATTCTTTGCCCATCTCTGGCAGGTGTTCTTTCAAAAGAAGGTCAGTATCAAGAATTTAAAAGAGACGCTTTTCGGTCCAGACAGCATCCTTTTTTCAAAGAAGGATTGGCATGAATTTTTAGCTACGGTCAAATGGTATACAGGCAAAGGGCCGTACCCGAAATACGGGCGATGGACCTATTGGGAAAAGTTTGATTATTTTGCCGTGCTTTGGGGGGTTATGGTCATCGGCACCTCAGGGCTGATGCTGTGGTTCCCTGAAGGCTTCACGCGTGTTTTCCCAGGATGGGTCATTAATGTGGCCACCATCATCCATAGTGATGAAGCCCTGTTGGCCGCGGGCTTTATATTCACCGTCCACTTTTTTAACACCCATTTCAGGCCCGAGAAGTTCCCCATGGACACGGTGATCTTTACCGGGCGCATGTCCATCGAAGAACTGCAGCGCGAGAGGCCCAATGAATATAACGACCTCATCGCCCGGGGCGAACTGGAAAAGAATCTGGCAGAGCCCTTATCGCCTAAAAGGATCTTGGCCATCAGGATCTTCGGCTGGACAGCTTTGACAATAGGGATAGTTTTGGTCGTATGTATCATATTTACAATGCTTTTCGGCTATAAATAAACCCCGTTTAGGGTAGAACTACGTAGAATTATACGTACAATTGCTAATGACATTTCTTGTCATTTCGTTCTAAACTAAAGTCAAGCCAAGAACTATGAAATAAAGCCGTGATACAACTCTCTTGTTTCGAGGAGATTTATATATGAAAGAAACATGGCTTTATTCTGACCAAAGTTATTTTGTTTTCCGCAATATCATCGAACAGGTGGCCGATCATGTGATGGTCACGGATAAGAATGGCTTTATCGAGTACGTAAATCCCGCCTTTGAAAGAACCACCGGTTATTCCAAAGAAGAAGTATTAGGCCAAAACCCCCGTTTTCTTAAATCCGGCAAACAAACGCTGGATTATTACCAATCTTTATGGAGGACGATCCTTGCGGGCAATGTTTTTTACGCCAAGACGATCAACAAAAAGAAAAATGGGGAACTTTATGTGGCTGACCAGACGGTTTCACCGATTTTAAACCAATTCAAGGAAATCACCCATTTTGTGTCTGTTTGGAAAGATATAACGCAGGCCGTCAAGATGGAAGAACGTTTGAAATTTGAAAAGGAAAAGCTCGAGGAGATCATCAGTTTTGACGACCAGCTGACCAGGATCAGGAAGTCAGACCAGCTGATCGATTTTGTCGTCAACAAAACCAGGAAGATCCTGGAAGTTGCCAAATGCTCGATCATGCTTATTGACCGTGAATCCAAACAGATGTACACCAAATCAAGGGAAGGCTTCGCGGAAGATGACCCGATGCAGATCGATATTTCCGGATCTGCCGTCGAAAAAGCGATCCTGGACGGCAAGCCTTTGTTCGTCAATGACCTGGATAGCGACCCGCGTTTCAAAGACCTGAGGCAGTTTTTTTATCTGGGCCGTTCGTTCATGATCGTCCCCATCAGGCTGGGGCAGGAGATCATGGGGGTCATTATCGTCGCCGATAAATTGACCGATTCCAGCGATATCGGCATTTTTGACCTGGTTGACCTGAAGATCTTATGCGCCATCGCCACTGAAATGGCGGTCGCCATTGAAAATGTCTCATTTTACAAAGAATTGCATTATCTGACGGTCACTGATTCACTGACACATACGCATAATTACCGCCATTTTGTCAATACGCTGGAATATGAATTCAAAAGGCTCAAGCGTTTTGAAGGCGGGATGTCCCTGCTGATGATCGATATTGACGGTTTTAAAGCATATAACGATGATTACGGACACCTGGAAGGGGACGCCTTGCTCAAAGAAGTCAGCCTCCTTATTCATCTGAACCTGAGGGAAGTCGATGTGCTTTGCCGTTATGCGGGCGATGAGTTCGCGGTCATACTTCCGGGAACATCCAAGAATGAAGCCGTCATTGTGGCGGACAAGATCCGCAAATGCATTGAGAACGCTAAATTTCAACGAAAGGTGACCTTAAGCATAGGCATATCCCAATACAAAGAAAAAATGTCGCGCAATGATCTGATCTTTAACGCCGATAATGCGCTTTATCAAGCAAAGAATCAGGGAAAGAACAGGGTCTGTGTCATTTAGCCGGGGAGGAGGGAGTAATGATAACAAAACTTGGGGTGATCGCCGGACAAATCCTTGAATTTCTTGATCAGAACAACGGGGTCATCGTATTTGGCGAAATTCACATGGGGTTAAGGCAGCAGCGGGATTTGGTATTAATGAGCATGGGTTCGCTTATCCGTCAAGATTATGTCCACGTCATGGAAGACCCGATAAGGGCCATGTACAGGGAAGATGGGAATAGCAGGGTAAAGGTAAGTGAAGTATGCATGTTTGATCTGGTCATCAGGAATTGCGCGGATGCGAGGTCAGGAAAACGGATAAAAGATGTGTCAGAACATATTGAAGCTGCCGGCAGAAATATATTAACACTTCTGGAAGGCTGCGGAGGCTTGTTGGCTTTGCAGAGCATTGAATGTAATCTCAAGGAATCAAGGGATATTGTCTTGATGGGGTTAGGCTGGCTGATCCGGGATGGCTATGTGAAGGGGATCACTAACGCCGGGGAGATTTTCATTTTCCGTATGCCCGCTCAGGAAGAAAACATAAAAATGGAGTTATTCGCCCACGTATAAAAACAGGAGGAAGTCATGATCACTTTGGCCAAGGTCCTTAAAAAAGAAAGAAGGCGGCCTGCGGTAAAGAAAGACGCCGCAGTTCCGGAAAATACGTTCAATACCTATATGCACATGGTGGAAAAGAAAGCCTTCGAGTTATATGAAAAGCGCGGCTGTGCGCATGGCCGTGACATGGATGACTGGCTTGAAGCCCAAAAACTTGTTGAAGACGAATGGCATAAGAAGAAATAATCCAAATCCTGTCATTAAATAATCTTTGCGGTTATAATGTTTGCAGGGATTTTGATTTAATGCCGGATTATGGGACAACATAAGAATAATAAACAGGAAGAACACAATAAGCTGATCCTGGACCAATTCTCCAGGCAGGCTGTCCCTTTTTCCAAGAAAGTCCCTGCCCATTCCAATCAAGCCGCGTTTACACTCATCATTAAAACAGCTGGGATCAGGAAAAATGATAATGTCCTGGATGTCGCCTGCGGCCCCGGCATGCTTAGCGCGGCCATTGCCCAAAAGGCAGGGCATCTTACCGGTATTGACCTTGTCCCTTCCATGATCAAACAGGCGCGCTTACTGCAGCGTGAGCATAAATTGTCGAATATGAGCTGGAAGCTGGGAGACGTGTACGATCTTCCATTCAGGGATGCTGAATTTTCGGCTGTTGTGACGAGATTTTCATTCCATCATTTCCTTAAACCATCTGCTGTCCTGCGCGAAATGGTACGGGTAACCAGATCCAAGGGCAGGATCGCGGTGGTGGATGTGTTTACAAGATCGCGAAAACATTCACGTTTGCATAATTTGCTGGAAAAATTACGGGATGATTCCCATGTGAAAGCCTTGTCATTGGCAGAATTGAAAAAGTTGTTTAAAGGGGCGGGGCTGCGAGGGATCAAAACGCGGTTTTATCAGCTGGAGATCGAATTGGAGAGGCAATTAAGCGCTTCATTCCCCAAGCCGGGTGATGACGAGAAGATACGCCGGCTGGTGTACAAGGACAAGGAAGGTATAGTATCAACCTGTCGCGGCAAATCCGTGTATTTGACCTATCCCATAGCGATCATTGTCGGAGTGAATCCATAATTCTGCCATGACATCAAAAACAAAATTTCCGTTATTGGAATTTAACCATATCACCGTCCTCAAAGGCGAAAACCAAAAGGTCCTGGATGACATTTCCCTAAAGATCTACGCGGGGGAAAATACCGCCATTCTGGGGCCGAACGGGGCGGGCAAATCTTCCCTGATCAAGGTCATCACAAGGGAATACTACCCGGTTTTCCAGGAAAATGATCGTTCCTTCAAGATATGGGGAAAGGACAGCTGGGATGTTTCAAGCCTGCGTTCCATGCTGGGTATCGTAACGAACGACCTGCAGTATATCTGCAATAGGGATATCACGGGCATGGAAACGGTATTGTCCGGATTTTTCAGCAGTATCGGTTTATTTAATGAACACTTAACGCCCCAGATGAAAAGGAAAGCGGGAGAAATAATCGGATTTCTGGAGATCACGCACCTTCAGGAAAGGAAAATGAACCAAATGTCTTCCGGTGAGGCCAGGCGTTTTTTGATCGGCAGGGCCCTGGTGCATGACCCAAAGGCGCTTATCCTTGATGAACCGGCCAACAGCCTTGATCTGCACGCGCTGTATAAATTCAGCAATATTTTAAGCAAGATCGCCCGTTCGGGCATCAGCATTATCCTTGTCACCCATAATATTTCCGATATTATCCCCGAGATCAAACGGGTCATCCTGATGAAAGAAGGCAGGTTTTGCAATGACGGAGCCAAGGAAGAGATCATAACCGGCAGGAATATCAGCAGCCTTTTCGGCACCCCCGTTGGAATAAAGAGAAAAGGCGGCTTTTATTACGCGTTAAGGGCATAAGCCTATCGTTTACTATTGTCTAAAATAATATTGATGTTAAACTAGGGACTATGAAAAAACTCATATTGATAGCGGTGATCGCCCTGGCAGTCCTTTTTATCGTCATTGTCATTGCCATAGGATTGAATCTTGGGCCTATCATCAAGATCGGCATGGAAGAGATCGGCCCCAAGGTGGCCCAGGTATCAGTCAAGGTTGACGCGGTTGATGTGGTGCTGTTAACCGGATCAGCGACGGTCAAAGGGCTTATCATAGGCAATCCGCAAGGATATTCGACGACGCAGGCCGTCAGTGTCGGCCGTATCGCCGTCACGCTTGACCCATTATCCGTCACAACAAACAAGATCGTGGTGCGATCGATCCATGTTGAGTCTCCGGAGATCACTTATGAAGGCGGCCTTGGCAATAATAACCTGACAAAGATCGCGGACAATGTTAACTCGGTTTCCAAGAACATGGCCCCCGCGTCCCCGGGCAAACCTGCCCCTAAAATTGAAGTGGATGATTTTCTGATCACCGGCTCCAAGGTCCATTTTTACCTCTCCGGTGTGGGCAACAAGGATATTTCACTGCCGGACATCCACCTGACCGATTTAGGCAAAGACAGCAATGGTTTGACCCCTGCTGAACTTACCAGCGCTGTCATGGGGGCCATCAGCACTGATACCGTCAGCACTGTCACCAGCACCATCACGGCTTTGGGAGAGAGCGTTAAAAGTTTGGGGCAAAGTGCCGTCAAAACGATGGGGGCGAGCGTGGGGAAGATCACCAGCGGTTTGGGCGGGTTACTGGGGAAATAATTTCAATTAAAGAGGGTTATTCTTATGGCGGACCTATTACCAGAAAAGTGGATGAAGGCCATGGCGGTCACGACAACGGTCCTGGGGGTCGCGGCTTCCATCGGCTCGTCAAGATCATCGTATTATATCACCAAAGCCCAGCAGTACACGGCACTCGAAGGAAGCCAATGGGCGTATTATCAGGCCAAAAGTATCAAACAGGACCTGTTCCTGACCCAAATTAAATCCCTGCAGGTCCAGCTTGCCGGTGCCACAACCCCCAGCCAAAAAGATCTCCTGCAACAGACCATGGACGAGACCGCCAAGGATGTTGCCCGGTATGACAAGGAAAAGGCGGATATCAAGAAAGAGGCCGAACATATCAATAAGGAGAACGCGCTTTTGGGTACAAGGGGCAGCCAGTTTTCCTTGTCCATTGTCTTTGCCCAGATCGGCATCATGCTTTCTTCCGTCGGCCTTCTGTTAAAACGTGAAAAATTGTGGTACGTCGGTCTCGTGATGGGGGTCATTTCTTTATTCTTTTTGGCTAATGGCTTTTTTTTGTTCTTAAGATAAATTCTTAGAAAATCATGGAGGGGTTTTATGGCGGCGGATTTATTACCGGAAAAGTGGATGAAGGGGATCGCGATAACAACGACCATATTGGCGGTGGTGGCCGCTATCGCCTCATCCAGGTCGTCATTCTTTGTCGCTAAAGCCCAGCTATTGACCGCGCTGGAAGGAAGCCAATGGTCCTATTATCAGGCCAAAAGCATCAAGCAGTATTTGTTTGAAACCCAGCAGAAAGCCTTTGAGATCAATATGCTCGGCGCCACGACCCAGGACCAAAAGGACCTGATGACCAGGAATATCCAGGATTACGCCAGGGATATCGCCAAGTATGATAAGGAGAAAGCGGATATCAAAAAAGAGGCCGAAGCGACCGATAAGGAAAATGGCATTGTTGTCAGGAGGGGCAGCCAATTTTCTTTGGCCGTGGTCTTCGCTCAGATCGGCATTATGCTTTCATCAGTGGGCGCTCTCTTAAAACGCAAAGAAATATGGATATTGGGACTTGTCATCGGATCTGTTTCGCTGATATTCTTAACTAACGGTTTTTTGCTTGTTTTTTAGTATTTTAAACCAAGGAATCTATGCATATCTTTCTTAAAGTTTTTATCCTGGCTGTCATCCAAGGAGCTACCGAACTACTGCCTGTATCAAGCTCCGCCCATGTCATTGTCGCGGAAAGGCTGATGGGGCTTGATCCCACCAAGCCGCAGATGACGCTTCTTCTGGTCATGCTCCATACTGGCACCATGCTTGCGGTCATTGTTTTTTTCTGGAGTTCCTGGAAAGCGAATTTCTTCAGGACAGAAAAGATTTTTTGGGAGTCCGCAAAATTAATTTTAGCGGCTACAGTGGCTACAGGCTTAGTTGGCATATTATTAAAAGTTGTTATTGAAAAGATCGCATTAAAAGGCACGCCTCACGCTGAAATTGAACTGCTCTTCGGTAATTTGCCATTGATCTCAGCGGCGCTAGCCGCGGTCGGTGTCCTCATCCTTTGGGCAGGATATATTGAAGCCGGGGCATCCAAACAGAAAACCATCCTGGGATTAAAATCCGCCTGTCTCATTGGATTAGTCCAGGGGATTTGCTTGCCCTTCAGGGGATTTTCCCGTTCCGGTGCCACGATATCAACCGGTCTTATCCTGGGAATCGATAAGAGGAAGGTTGAAGATTTTAGCTTCGCGCTCGCCGTTATCCTGACCCCGCCTGTTATTTTAATGGAAGCATTAAGGTTCTTTAAGATGCAGCACGCCTCGGTCCATCACTCCAGCACCTTGGGATTGTTATTGCCCAGCCTTGTGGGCATGGTATTAAGTTTTATTTCCGGCCTATTGGCGTTAAAATGGCTGTCCAACTGGCTGGAGGCGGGCCGTTGGTATCTATTTGGTATTTATTGTTTGTGCGCATCGGTCGTCATATTCTTCCTGCATTGCCAAGGTTATTAAACTAAGGCGGTAATCATGAAAATAGCTCATAAAGAGGGGCTGGATCCCGCCCAAAAAAAGCGGATGATGGGTAACTCGGTATCTCCGGATTTTTTGGACCCAGACCTAGAATGGCGGCGTATTTTTTCTGAGGCTTGGGGGACGTTTTTGCTGGTGGCAGTGGCGGCAGGCGGCGCCATGATGGTTGTCATCAGTAACGGCGAGGTCACGCGGGCAATGGCGGTTACAGCGCCGGGCCTTATGGTGATGGCCATCATTTATTTTATGGGTACTGTCAGCGGCGCTCATTTAAATCCGGTGGTTACCCTTGCTTTTGCCATCCGCGGCAATTTTCCCTGGTCAAGGGTGTCCAATTATCTCATTGCCCAAATTGCCGGCGGTATCGCGGCGGCATTATATTTAAGGTTTATGTTCGGCACCGTTGGCCATCTGGGGGCAACGATCCCCGGGAATGGGATCGGTCAAATGAAGGCGTTCCTGATGGAAATTGTCCTTACGGCCGGATTGGTCAATACGATCCTGGGGACCGCGTCCGGAGCGCGCAATATCGGCAGCAACGGGGCCATTGCCGTTGGAGGTTATGTCATCCTTGCGGGGCTTTGGGCTTCCCCGGTGAGCGGTGCTTCGATGAATCCTATACGCTCATTGGCCCCTGATTTGATCAGAGGTAATTTAAGCACATCCTGGATCTATGTCTTAGGCCCCCTGTTAGGCGCGATGATCGGTGTTTATTTCGAATGGATCTTAAAAGGAAAGGCTACGGCCGCCGGAACGATCGCGGCACAAGGCACTCTTGGGGTGGATGAATAGACATGGTTGATTGAATGAAGACATTTCTTTTATCTTCCTTAATCTGTTTTTTCAGTTTGACCCAGCCTCATTGCATATCTGCGGCAGAAATACCTTCTCAATTAAAAGCACTCCATGTCCTTAACCGTTTGGGATTCGGCCCCCGTCCCGGCGATATTCAGCGAGTCAACGCCATGGGCATAGAGAATTATATCCATCGGCAATTATTCCCGGAAACGATCCCCGAAACGCCGGCGATATCCCAAAAACTCAATGAATTAACGACGTATTCATTGAATCCCAATGAATTATTTGAGGAATACGGACCGCCTCCCAGGGTCAACGGGGTAAGCCCTGACCCTGAAATGGCTAAAGAACAGCGCAAGAGAGCGCGGATCATTTTACAGGAAACTATAAAAGTCAAATTGATGCGCGCTATTGAAAGCCCCAGGCAGCTTCAAGAGGTGATGGTGGATTTTTGGTACAATCATTTCAATGTTTATGCCCAAAAAGGATTGGACCATCTGTGGGTCGGGAATTATGAAAACGAAGCGATACGACCTTATGCGCTGGGCCGCTTTCGTGATCTTTTGGAAGCAACCTCCCGTCATCCGGCCATGCTTTTTTATCTTGATAACTGGCAGAATGTGGATCCCAACAGTTTTATGAACGCAAAGGCCAAAAGATCGCGCGGGTTAAATGAGAATTATGCCAGGGAGCTGATGGAATTGCATACCCTGGGTGTTAACGGCGGCTATACGCAGGATGATGTCATTGTTCTGGCGCGTATCCTGACCGGGTGGGGTTTCCGTGGGAAGCCCAAAGGCGGCAGCGGGCGCAGTTATGATTTTTATTTCAATGAAAGGCGGCATGACAATAGTGATAAGATATTCTTAGGGCAGTCGATCGCGGGCAATGAAGAACAGGAAGTTGAAGAAGCCCTGGATATATTAGCCAAAAGCCCGGCCACTGCCCGTCATATTTGTTACCAGCTGGCGCAATATTTTGTCGCCGATGACCCGGATCCCGCGCTGGTGTCAGGGCTTGCCCAGAAATTTGAAGATACCGACGGTGATATCCGGGCGGTCCTGCAAGCCATTTTTGACAGCCCTCAATTCTGGGATGACAGGAATTATGGAAATAAATTCAAAACGCCTTACCAGTATGTGATAAGCCTGGTCAGGGCTACCGGAGAAGACGTTACCAATTACCAGCCTTTGATCGGCATGATGCGGCAATTAGGCATGCCTCTCTATGAATGCCAGACCCCCGATGGCTACAAAAATACCCAGGACGCGTGGCTTAATCCTGACGGCATGTTAAGACGCATCAATTTCGCGACGGCCCTGGCCTTTGGCAGGGTCAATATCAATGATGACCAATTTCCTGTTCCCTATGAGGATCTCTTGGCGGTTTTTGATGATCAATTTTCTTCAACGACCCTGGAAGCGGTACAGAAAGCGCCTGCCCGTCTGCATGGGGTCATGCTTTTGGGCAGCCCGGAAATGATGAAAAGATAGGAGGGGTCATGATGGACATGAACCGCCGGCAATTCTTAAAATATTTAGCCTCGATGTTCGTGATCAGCCTGTTTCCTTTAGGTTTGACCGGTTGGGCCGGTGGGCTTGATGATAATATCCTGTCAACTTCCCCGCAGCTAAAACGCAAGAAATTGATCGTGTTATTCCAAAGGGGCGCCGTTGACGGTTTAAGCGTGGTCGTCCCTTACGGCGAAGGCCGCTATTACGACGCTCGGCCGACCATCGCCATTCCCTCCAGCGGAAATGCTAACGGGGTATTGGATTTAAACGGATATTTCGGCCTGCATCCCGCTTTGTCCTCGGTCTTGCCGTTATGGCAGAATAAGACATTAGGGTTTGTGCACGCCTGCGGTTCGCCGGACCCGACCCGTTCCCATTTCGATGCCCAGAATTTCATGGAATGCGGGACTCCGGGGAATCCTTCGACGCCTGATGGGTGGATGAACAGGCTTTTATCGGTTTTGCCCGGCCTTCACGCGCCCACCCAGGCCGTCAGCTTAGGCGCGGTATTGCCCCGCATTTTCCAGGGGAAGATGAATGTCTCCAATATCACCTTGGGAAAAAACGCGGCCCAGGCCATGCCGATCGACCGGCCGATGGTGGAAGGCGCTTTTGCCGAACTATATAAAGGCAATGACCCGTTAAGCCAGGCCTATTTGCAGGGCCAAAACGCGAGAAAGCAACTGATGACCGATTTGCAGCAGCATATGGAAATGGCAAGCCAGGGGGCTCCCTCACCGTCAGGTTTTACGGACAGCGCCCAACGCCTGGCCCGCCTGATCAACGATGATGCCAATATCCAGCTGGTTTTTCTGGACCTGGGCGGCTGGGACACTCACGTTAATCAAGGATCTGTGAAAGGACAGCTGGCCAATCACCTGTCGGGTTTGGGTGATGGGCTTGCGGCGCTTGTTAACGGGTTGGGATCAGCTTACAATGATACCGTCATTTTGGTGATGTCGGAGTTCGGCAGGACCATCCATGAAAATGGCGATGGAGGCACTGACCATGGCCACGGCAACGCGATGTGGGTCATGGGCGGGGGTGTTAAGGGCGGTGTGATCCAAGGGCAGTGGCCGGGGCTTGATACCCAAGACCTGTACGAAGAAAGAGATTTAGCGGTGAGCACGGATTTCAGGAGTGTCATCGCGGCGGTGCTGCGGCAGCATATGCTTTTAAACGATGAACAGCTGGGGGTAGTCTTCCCGACGATACCACAGCCCCAGGCACCATTGAGGATCATTTAACGGAGGGTTTTAATTATGCGTTTTTGCGACTTAAATGAATCACAACTGCTGGCCCTGGCGATCACCGCCGAGGAAGAAGACGGGCGCATTTACCGGGATTTTGCCCAGGAGCTGCGCAAGAATTTTCCGGCGACAGCGGAACTTTTTGACCATATGGCCAAGGAGGAATCCGGCCACCGCCACCGCCTGATCGAACTTTACCGCAGGAAATTCGGCGAACATATACCGCTGGTGCGCAGGCAGGATGTGAAAGGTTTTATGATACCACGTTCATCGTGGCTGGTGCGCACGTTGCGCCCGGAAAAGGCCCGTGAACAGGCCGCTTTGATGGAAGTGGATGCCAGGAGATTTTATGAAGCCGCGGCCCGGCAAAGCAAGGATGCCGCGGTAAGGCAGCTTTTAGGGGACCTGGCCCAGGAAGAGCAAAGGCATGAATCAGTAGCTGAAAAGATCAACGAAAAGCAATCCGCCGCCGGTGAATTAGACATTGAGAAGTCCGTCGCGCGAAAGATTTTTGTCATGCATATCGTCCAGCCGGGCTTGGCAGGGCTGATGGATGGCTCCGTTTCAACGCTGGCCCCGCTTTTCGCGGCCGCGTTTGCCACGAGCAACACGGGGGATGCCCTGAAAGTGGGCCTTGCCGCCTCCGTCGGAGCCGGAATCAGCATGGGTTTTGCCGAGGCCTTGTCCGATGATGGAAGGATAAGCGGCCGGGGCACTCCCTGGATCCGCGGTGTCGTCTGCGGGCTGATGACCGCCTTGGGCGGCCTGGGGCATACGCTCCCGTTTTTGATCCCTCATTTCCGATTGGCCATGAGCATTGCCATGGCGGTAGTCATTGTTGAATTGTCGATCATTTCCCTGATCCGCTGGAAGTATATGGATACGCCCTTTTTGTCCGCTTCATTCCAGGTCATCGTGGGAGGGCTTCTTGTCTTTTTAGCGGGTTGGTTTATCGGGGCCAGTTAAATTAAGCTTATCAATTTTAATTAGAGTAATATATAATTTATATTTCTGGAAGAGATGATTATGGGCCGATCCATCATTGACATTGATAAAGTTAACAACGTCAAACCTGAAACTTCACCTTATAAAAACAGGACTGAAGGTTAATATGCAGGTCAAAACATTCAGTAATACTTCAGGTGGCTCTGCGTTATTCAAGGCGCTTGGGCATCCTTTGACCTGCGTTAAAATGAACGGGCTGATCAAGGAATTGTCATTATTTAAAAAGATCGCCGTTTATGACCCTCTGGGGCAGGCCGCGGAATGGGAAGAGCTCTATGACCTTACCCCGTTAAAGGTTTCCAACGTCCTGGTCCAGAACGTCAACGATATCACCAAAAAGCTGTTTGGTCTGAATGCCAGATTCATCACTGATCTTAAGAATATTGACGCGGATGCCGTGTTCGTTGCCGCGTTCGACTCCGCGCGCCTGATCGCCCAGATCCATCATTTACTGCCCAAAGATGTGAAAGTATTTTCTTTTGACGACGTCCGATTGGCGGATGAGTTCATTACAAATGCCCGTAATTATCTTGATCCGCTCAATTTCGCCACCAATTTTGTTTTTTTCAGGGAAGAATCAGGCCATCATACGCAGTTAGTCACGGCTAATTATTGGGGTGGTTACAGCTCGAAGAAAGTGGGCCTTTGGTGCTGCCTCTTTGACAAAGATGGAGGGGTGCTGGCCCAATGGAATGAAAAGCTTGGGGGAACTGTCCACTCAATCACCATCGATAGCATCGAGGTATGTCAGCGTTTTAACATCCAGGCGTTTACCGGAAGTTTATTCATCCATTTTACTGGCATTGCCGGGTATGACGTGGTCAAATACGTGCTGGATACCTATGGAAATGATGATTCCGTGCTTTCCTGCACGCATGATGCTAATTCCTGGCCGGCTGATCTCTATGCGGGACTGCCCGCACCCAGGGATGGTGAACGGGTTTTACTCTGGGTCCAAAACAGCCATCCATGCCCGATCCCGGCCGATGGCATTGGTTTGAGCCAGATGGGCTCCGACAGGGTGGGGACTTACGAAAAACAAATTCCCGGTTTCGCGACCCGTGCGATCGATGTGGTGAATTTGGTCCCGGGTGCCAAATGGCCTCAACAAATTGAAGTCCATGCCGGCCGGCATTTTGTCAGGCCCCGTTATGAGATCATTGACGGAAAAGGCCGACGCCTGATCGCCCATACCAATGTCGAGCGCACTGACCTGCAAGCTGATCCCGCCATCCGCATGATAGGCAAGGAAATGGGCAAAGGGTATATCTTGCCGGCCCCCATCCTTCCGTTGGGCCGGTTTCGGAATATCATACTGCCCACGCCAATGTCGACCTGCCAGGAGAATCTTCCCCTGACATTAATTGTATATAACAGCCAAGGCGAACAGGCAGGAAAATACGCGCTTGGTAAATTGGACCGCGGCCATATCAAGGATATCAATGTTAACGAACTATTGGGGAGCCGTTCCGAGCATGATTTTCCCGGCGGATTCGGCCATATGGAATTGGTCTATGATTTTTCCCAGGGAGGGGATGCTGACGGCTGGCTTCACGCGTTGATGCGTTACGAGGACACCAAAAGCGGGCATAACACCGAAACAAGTTTTGGGTCGCATATTTTTAATACGGTCCTGGTTTATAAGAATGAGCCTCAATCTTATACGGGCAAGCCGCCGGGTTTAAGCACGCGCCTTTTCCTGCGCCTGGGCAACGGCCCAACCACAGACACCTTGTGCCATCTGATCTATCCGGCATCCACGGCTTGGCACGCAGAATCCCGGACAGAATTGACCCTTTTCGACCAAGCGGGGACGGAAATATTAAAAAAGACGGTATCCATTGCCTGCAGCGGATCTTTATTATGGCGCTATCACGAAATGTTCAGTAAAGAAGAGCGCCAGCGTGCTGGACAGGGCGCGTATATTATTATACGCGATACAAGTTGCCGTTTATTCGGCTATCACGGGCTTATCAAAGGCGAACGGTCTTTCAGTCTGGACCATATGTTCGGTTTTTAATGTCTATGGCACCTGAACCTATCACCAACCCATCCCATCAGACCCTGCATCCCAAATCCATTCATTTCCGCGCCCTAATCAACAGGCAGGGAAGGTTGAATGTTTTTGGGACAAGAAACAGGCAAAACCCCTTATCAGACCTGTATCATTATTTGTTTTCCCTGACGTGGCCCAAGTTTTTCGCGCTTATCGCATCCATTTATTTTTTGATGAATGTTTCTTTTGGGGGGTTGTACTATATCCTCGGGACAAAAGCATCCTTCCTGCAATGCGTGTTTTTAAGTATCGAGAACATGAGCGCTGTTGATTACAGCAGGGCGGGCCCGATCGGCATCGGACCGGAAATTTTAATGACCATTCAGGCGTTCTTAGGTTTGTTGACCCTGGCCGTCATTACAGGTTTGTTTTATGCCAGGTTTTCACGGGCCACGGCGCGTATCATTTTCAGCAATAAGGCGATCATCGGCCAGCACAACGGGAAATTATGTTTTTCCTTCAGGATCGCCAATGAGCGTCTTAACCAGATCGCCGAAGCGCATATGGCCCTGCACCTGACAAAAAATGAAGTGAGCCTGGAAGGCGAGCATACGCGGAAATTCTATGATCTTAAATTGGAGCGCGAGCACACGCCTCTTTTTGCCTTAAGCTGGACCGTACGGCATTATATCAACGAGAACAGCCCTTTGTTCGGGATGGATGAAGCCAAGATGCGCGAGGCCCAGATGGGGATATTGGCTTCACTGACGGGGATCGATGAGACTTTTTCACAGCCTATCATCGCCCGCCATTCATACTCTTTGGAAGATATCGTTTACAATAAAAGATTTAAGGATATCATTGAATGGCACGATAAAAAGGTGCATATTAATCTCAAGGGTATCCATGACCTGCATGAACCGCAGCTATCCCGGTAATTAAAAACACATGATAAAAGCATATTCAGGGCTCAAAGGTTTGGCGATTTTATTATTGATCATAGCGGGGACACTCCTTGTCATATCCATATTTTCCTGGGGGGTCGCCAACGTGATCCAGCTGCTGCTGCCTTTGCTGGTTGTCCTGTCGTATTTGCTGATCGTCATTTTCTTGCTGGGCATTCTCCCCGCCACTTTCTTCAAGGATTTAAGGCCGACGCTGTGCATGTACAGTTTGCTTATGTCCTATACCCTAGGGGTCACGACATGGATGGTATCATTTTTCTTTGTCATCAAGACCTTTGGTTTTTGGGGGATATTCTTTGCTTTTCTTTTGCAGTTTCTGGCACCCCTCGCCCTGGCCGGGGCACTGCTTAAAGGCTCCTGGCAGATCGCGATACATCTGACAACTTGGATCAGCTTCGCTTACGCGATGAGGTTCTATAACAAGTGGCTTTTAAATTTAAACACCCCCAACCAGAAATTGAGAAGGGGGAAAATTATTGATATTGAATTATCCTAAGAAGGGTGTAAAATAACCTTATATAGCTTAAGTGATGGAGTTCGCTTAATTACATATAAAGTGCTTTGCTTGGGGGCGAAGCTGATAACTCCTATAGTTCCCTTGATCGGGATTGTAGGGGTTTTTCCATTTGGAGGTGGTGTCATTGAAAATCATAGTCGTCAGGCACGGTCAGACAGAATGGAATAAGAAAGATATATTCAGGGGCAGGAAGGATATACCTCTTGATGAAAGCGGTAAAAAACAGGCAATATTGACAGCAAACCGGATAGCCGAGATGAACCTGTCGGTTAAAAGGGTTTATTCAAGTCCCTTGCAACGGTCATTTGAAACAGCAGAAAATATCGCTAAGATTTTCAGCCTTGAGGTAATTCCTAAAAAAGAATTGATTGAATTTGATTTCGGCCAGTGGGAGGGGCATAGCAATGAGGAAATTAAGAAAAAATACCCCCAGATGTATTCTAACTGGTTGAATCATCCCCAAGCGCTTGTTATCCCCGATGCGGAGACCCTAAACCAGGCCACCCAAAGGGTTCAGGTTGCGGTCAAGGATATTTTACAAGAAGCCCGGGGGGATTTAGTCATTGTAACGCATAAAGTGATCAATAAGATTGTCATTGGCTGCCTGATGGGTTGGGATCAAGATCATTCTTGGAAGATTGAGCAGGACCTTGCTTCAATTAATATCATCGATATTCAAGATGAGCATGCTAACGTCGAGATGCTAAATCATACGACCCATTTATTGCATGAAAAATAATGAAGAAATGGGGCGCTTTAAAGGATCCTCTTTTTCTATAATGGTATTGAATTGTGTTAAGAAGCATGTAAAATAGCTATAGTTATATTAAGGCGATGAGGTTCGCCGAAACCGCCTGTAGATTATTGGCTAATGACCTCTACTAATTGTTTTAATTGGTAGGGGATATTTTTTTGAGTTCCTCACCCTAAAATCAGGAGCAATTGAATGGAACAAATTTACGCTATCGCGACAGTGTGGCTCGGGCTTGCCGTTATTTCAGCAATTATCGCCTATCATCTCAGGATTTCCATTGCCCTTATCGAAATTTGCGTGGGGATTATCGTGGCGGCTGTTGCCAATCATTTTTGGGGGGCTGATTCGTTGGGAGGGAATCTTGAATGGCTGCGTTTCCTGGCTTCCATCGGCGCTGTTTTATTGACATTTTTAGCTGGCGCGGAACTTGACCCAAGGGTCATCAGTTCCAAATGCAAAGAGGTCAGCGTGGTTGGCTTTATCGGTTTTTTGGCCCCATTTTTAGGCTGCAGCGCGTTAGCTTATTTTATCCTTCATTGGGACCCAAGGGCCAGTTTATTGGCGGGAGTGGCCCTTTCGACAACATCCATGGCGGTGGTATACGCGGTCATGCTTGAGACGGGATTTAATAAAACGGAATTCGGCAAGGGGATTTTAGGGTCTTGTTTCGTCAACGACTTGGGAACAGTCCTGGTTTTAGCGTTTATATTCGCGCCATTTACCTACAAATCAGTGATTTTTATTGTTGTTAGCGCCATAGTGCTTTTTTTATTCCCTTTTTTAACCTCATTATTGACAAAAATATATGGTAACAGGACAGCCGCGATCCGGGTCAAGTGGGTGATCTTTGTATTATTGGGTTTGGGAACCCTTGCTTTCTGGTCAGGCAGTGAAGCGGTGCTACCGGCGTATATTGCCGGTATCATGGTGGCTGAATTTGCCTCAAAGGAAGAACACTGGGTAAGGCGATTGAGGACTTTAACCGTGGGATTATTGACCCCGTTTTATTTTTTACGCGCCGGTTCCCTGGTTTCCCTGCCGGCGCTCTTGGGCGCTCCCATAGTATTTTTTGTGTTATTGGCGGGAAAGGTCTTTTCTAAAATCTTCGGCCTGTATCCTGTGATCAGTTGTTTTCGTAAGAATAACTCAGAAAAGTGGTATTATACCTTGATGATGTCCACTGGGCTGACATTCGGGAGCATATCCGCCCTTTATGGGTTGTCGCATGGGATCGTGACCAAGGTGCAGTATTCCTTTCTGGTGGCCACTGTCATTGCCAGCGCGGTTGTGCCGACAATGATCGCGAATATCTCTTTTTTGCCCAAGCATCTTCTTGCCGATGCTGAAAAGAAAAAGTTTTCAGGAAAAGTATCTGAAGGCGGGATCGATGAGGAATAATGGGTTGAGGCAAAGTCTGATAGCGCTGATCGCCTGTATTTTGTTTTATCCCTGCCTTTCCGGAGCCCAGGCTGTTAGGGACGGTTACGGCAAGATGACGATGCCCGACGGGGCATTGTATGAAGGCCAGTTCAAGGATGGGGTGTTTGAAGGCAAGGGGACATTGACATATGATAACGGGGTGCAGTATTCAGGTGAGTTCAAAAATGGGCTATATGACGGCAAGGGGATCCTTATATATACGGATACAAGCAAATATGAAGGTCAATTTAAGGAAGGGCAGTTAAACGGACTGGGTGTCATCACCTATGCCGATGGCACGCAGTATAAGGGGAAATTCAAGGATGGAGATATGGAACTTCCCCCTAAAACAGATAAAAATTAGACACGGAGGGATTATAATGTCAAACAAAGCGAATGTCATAAAAATATTCTCACTGTTTTTGGCGCTGGGTTTGGTGGCGTTTTCCAGATTGTCCTATGCGGATTGGTCGGTTGGGATTGGAGTGGGCGACCGTCATGACGGCGGATGGGACCATCGTGACGAGCATAACCCTTATCGTTGGCATGACCATCCTCAATATGGCTGGCATAGCCATTTTCTCCCGGCCGGATGTTTCTCTATATGGGTTGATGGGGCAAGGTACTATTATTATGACGGGTTGTATTACGCCTATGTCGGCGCGGGTGATTATGTGCTGGTGAATCCTCCGTTAGGCGCTTATGTCAGCGCGATCCCGCCGGATTTTCAGCCGGTATTAATAAATGGAAGGACCTATTATACGGACAATGGTGTTTATTATGTCCTGACACATCATGGTTATAAAGTCGTTTCCGCGCCCGTGGTGTACGCGCAGCCGGTACAGGTCATTGAAGCTCCGCCGCAGCAGGTTGTCGTGACCCAGCCGGTAGTAACCCAGCCGGTTGTAAATCCCGAGAGTTCATTTACCGTGAATGTCCCCAATAACAGCGGCGGGTATTCGGCGGTGGTCATCACCAGGTCTGGCAGCGGTTATACCGGCCCGCAGGGGGAATATTACGCGACATTCCCCACCGTTTCCCAGTTGAAAGCGATGTATGCCAAGTAAAGGATCGCCGATCTTTATCATTTGCCCCGCCTTTGGCGGGGCATTTTTTTTACTTCCTGGTTGACAGTTTAATTATCATCATGTATATTTAACCTATTGAATATTTCACACAGTGAAATAATCGGGGTGCCTATGAACGAATTAAAGCTGGAAGAATTCGGGGACAGGATGATCAAGCTTGTCCCTAAATTAAAGATCGAACTGGGCTGTTATGAGACCGGCACGTTGACCCGCCGGGACATAACGACCACCCAGCTATTGGTCCTCGAATGCCTTTCCGCCTGCGGCCAATGCAAGATGCATACGCTGGTGGATGCCCTCAAATTCAAATTCTCAGCTGTTACCGCCATTATCGATCGTTTGGTCAAGACAGGCTTTGTGATCCGCGAACGCGGTAAAGAAGACCGGCGCACGGTCTTTGTCGCTTTAAGCGCCAAGGGCAAAAAGATCTTGCAGGAAGTCTATCAACAGCGCCGTAAAGCATTCATGCAGGTTTTTAGCAGGGTCTCCGCCAAGGAAAGGGCGGAGTATTTGATCATCCTTGAAAAACTGGTCATCGCTTTACCTTTCAATTTGAACCCTCCATCAAAGGAAAAAGATAAATATGCAAGCCACGCCAACGCTTAAAGTGTCGATTTTATTTTTGTCATTCGGGATCTTCGCCGGATGCGGGAACAAGCAAAATGTGCCGATGCAGCCGCCTGCGCCGGAAGTGGGGGTGGTGACCGTGACTTCCCAAACCATGCCGGTAACGACGGAGCTTCCCGGCAGGATTGATGCCGAGAGGGTAGCGCAAGTCAGGGCCCGGGCTACAGGAATTCTCCTTAAAAGGCTGTTTACTGAAGGGTCCCAAGTCAAGGAAGGCGATGTGCTGTTTCAAATTGATCCGGCGCCGTTGAAGGCAGCGTATGACAGCGCGAAGGCAAGTTTGGCAAAAGCCGAGGCGGAATTAGATCAGACTAAAGCCAAAGCTGGCCGTTATAAAGTACTTGTTGCCATCAACGCGGTCAGTAAACAGGATTATGATGACGCTTTGGCCGCTGAGTTGCAAGCCCAAGCGGATATACAAGCGGCTAAAGCAGCGGTAGAAACAGCTTTTTTAAATCTGGGTTATACCAGCGTTACCGCCCCTATTTCGGGTAAAATAGGCGAGGCCAAGGTTACTGAAGGAGCGCTTGTCAGCCAAACTGACGCGACCGAGTTGGCCATCATCCAGCAGCTCGACCCCATCTATTTTGACTTTACGGAATCAAGCACGGATCTTTTGAAGTTGAGGCGTTCTTTTGACGGCGGGCAATTGCAAAAAGTTACGCCGGATGAAGCCAAGGTAACCCTGCTTTTGGAAGATGGGACAACCTATAAGGAGCCCGGTAAACTGTTATTCAGCGATATTACCGTTGATCCCAGTACCGGCATGGTCACCTTGCGCGCCGAATTCCCCAATACCGACCACATTTTATTACCGGGAATGTTTGCCCGGGTCCAACTGGAAGAAGCCGTTGACCAGGATGCTATCAGTATCCTTCAGCGCGCGGTTGCTTTAGGGGGGAATGGCACCGCAACAGTCATGATCGTAACGGAGGATAATAAGGTAGAAGCAAGGCAGATCAAGCTTGGGGTCGCGATCGATGATAAATGGACCGTGACCGAGGGCCTTAAAGCCGGGGACACCGTGATCGTTGAGGGCCTGCAAAAGATTAAACCCGGGATGACGGTAAAAACAATTCCTTTCGGCCAGTCTGAATAAAGAGAAATTTTATGTCTAAATTTTTTATAGATCGTCCGATTTTCGCCTGGGTTATTTCCTTGCTGATCGTGTTGGTAGGGGTAATGGCCATTACCCAATTGCCTGTAGCCCAGTATCCAAGCGTGGCCCCGCCGTCGATATCCATTAACGCGTCTTACGCCGGCGCTTCCGCGGAAACCCTGCAAAATACGGTCACATCCATCATTGAGCAGCAGATCACAGGGATTGATAACCTGCTTTATATTTCCTCGACCAGTAATTCCAGCGGGCTTGCGACTATTTCCCTATATTTTGAGCCCGGTACCAATCCGGATGTGGCTCAAGTTCAGGTGCAGAACAAGCTCCAGTTAGCCATCCCCGCTTTGCCGCTGATCGTCCAACAGGCAGGTGTCACTGTCACCAAATCCACTCGGAATTACCTGATGTTTTTTACCCTTTCCACGCCTGATGGAAGCATGGATGAAATTGCTTTGGGGAATTATATCGCTTCCAGCGTGCTTGACCCTATCCGCAGGGTGACCGGGGTGGGGGATGCCAATATGTTCGGTACGGAAAACGCCATGCGTATCTGGATGAACCCTCAAAAATTATACAGTTATAATATGACGGTCAATGATGTCATCAATGCCATCGCGGCCCAGAATATCCAGGTCCCAGTCGGGCAATTGGGGGACCGGCCGGCCATCAAAGGCCAGCAGCTGAATGTAACTCTCCAAGGCAACAGCACCTTGAGCACGCCCCGGGAATTTGAGAAGATTATTTTAAGGGTCAACACCGACGGCTCAAGGGTATACTTAGGCGATGTTGCCAAAGTGGCCCTTGCGGGCCTTGATTATTCAACCCAGGCGCGTATCAACGGGCATGCTTCGGCCGCAGTCGCCATCAAACTTACACCGACGGCCAATGCCGTCGCGACCGCTGATGCGGTGCATGCCAAGGTGATAGCCTTATCCAAATTTTTCCCGCCCGGCGTGCGCGTTGATTATCCTTTGGACCAGTCAGCCTTCGTGCGGATCTCCATCCAGGAAGTGGTCAAGACGCTTCTGATAGCCATCTTTTTAGTGTTCCTTGTCATGTATTTATTCTTACAGAATTTTCGGACAACCCTGATCCCGACCATCGTTGTCCCGGTCGCTTTGATGGGAGCTTTTTCGGTTTTAAAAGTTTTTGGCTTTTCCATCAATGTGCTGACCCTTTTCGGCATGGTGCTGGCCATCGGCATGCTGGTTGACGATGCCATCGTGGTAGTTGAGAATGTCGAGCGTCTCATGAGGGAAGAAGGCCTTGCCCCCAGAGAAGCCAGCATCAAGGCCATGGAGCAGATCACCGGCGCCCTGATCGGCATTTCCCTTGTGTTGACGGCGGTATTTATTCCCATGGCTTTCTTTGGCGGTTCTGTGGGGGAGATCTACCGTCAGTTTTCTGTCTCGTTGATCGCGTGCATGCTGTTTTCCATATTCCTGGCACTGACCCTGACCCCGGCTCTGTGCGCTTCGATGCTCAAAGCCATCCCCGAGGGCCATCACGATCAGAAAAAGGGGTTTTTCGGCTGGTTCAATAAATTTTTCAATGACGGCAGAAATACCTATCAGGGTATTGTCTCCGGAATGCTCAAAGGTCCCGGGCGCTATTTTGTCGTTTACTTCGCGATCATTCTGGCGGTGGGTGTTTTGTATGTCCGCCTGCCGTCTTCATTCCTGCCGGAAGAAGACCAGGGGTATTTTATTACCAATATCCAGCTGCCTGTCGGGGCAACCTATCAGAGAACGCTGGCTGTTTTGAAACAGGTGGAAAAATATTTCTTAGCCCAGCCGGAAGTGGATAAATTGATCACTGTCGCCGGCTTTAGTTTTAACGGCCGCGGGCAGAATTCCGCGCTTTCCTTTATCCGCCTGAAAGACTGGGGAGTGAGGCCCGGCGATGTCCATAAGGCGCCGGCCATCATCCGGCGTGCTTTCGGCGCGTTTTCACAGATCAAAGACGCGGTCATTTTTCCCGTCAACCTGCCGCCCATCCCGGAACTCGGAACTTCTTCAGGATTTGACCTTCAATTGGAAGACCAGTCGTCCGTGGGCCATCAGAAACTCATGGATGCCCGCAGCCAATTGCTGTCGTTAGCCGCCAAGAATCCAAACGTTGCCGGTGTCCGTATGCAGGGATTGGAGGACGCGGCCCAGTTAAAGATCAATATCGATGAGAACAAAGCCAGCGCTTTGGGTGTGTCTTTAGGTGATATCAATATTGCCCTGCAGGCGAATTTCGGTTCCTACTATGTCAATAATTTTGTCCATGGCAATCGCGTGCAAAGGGTCATTGTTGAGCTTGACGCCCCCTATCGTATGCTTCCTTCAGATATCAGCAAGGTGTACGTGCGCAATGGCCACGGGGGCATGGTTTCATTGGCGAGCCTGGTCGATCTAAAATGGACCTCGGGATCTCCGCAGCTGCAGCGTTATAATGGATTTCCATCTGTGGAGATCGTTGGATCCACCCCGCCGGGTAAAAGTACCGGCGATGCCATGAACGCGATGGAGGCAATGATCCAGCAATTACCCAAGGGGATTGGCTTTGAATGGACCGGGCAGTCTTTTGAAGAGCGGATTTCCAGCACACAGGCCCCGCTCCTTTATACCTTGTCGCTCATTGTCGTGTTTTTAGCCTTGGCCGCCCTTTACGAAAGCTGGTCGATCCCGTTTGCCGTAATGCTGATCGTTCCCTTGGGGATTTTAGGTTCTCTGTTGGCCGCAAGCCTGCGCGGCATGCCCAATGACGTATATTTCAAGGTGGGGCTGTTGGCGATCATCGGTTTGTCGACGAAAAACGCGATCCTGATCGTGGAATTCGCCAAAGACCTGCAATTGCAGGGAAAAGGATTGATTGAGGCGACGCTCGAAGCCGTGCATCTAAGGATGCGCCCCATATTGATGACGTCTTTGGCGTTTATCTTGGGCGTCATGCCATTGGCGCTCAGCACCGGTGCCGGCTCAGCCAGCCAGCACGCCATCGGGACAGGCGTTGCGGGAGGGATGTTTACGGCCACCTTCCTGGCCATTTTCTTTGTGCCGATATTCTTTGTGTCTGTTCGACGGGTTTTTAAACCCAAGGATAAGGTTAAATAACCATGAAGAAGGAATTGTCATTATATTTTATGTGCATCGCTTTATCGGGCTGTACCTTTATCCCTTTGTATCACCGCCCGTCTTTGCCGGTACCGCCCCAATTCGCGAACATGAACTCAAAAGCGCGGGCAAGCAAGGTATCGGCACCGGATATCGGCTGGCAGGAGTTTTTTAAGGACCAGCGTTTGCGAAAACTCATTGAACTGGCTTTGAACAATAACCGCGATTATCGCGTTGCTCTTTTAAACGTGGAGCAGATCCGGGACCAGTACCGCATCACCCAATATGCCTTGCTGCCGACGATTGAATTAGACGCTTCGGAAACGAGCCAGCGTGATCTGGTTTCCAAGAGCAAATACACCAAATTGTCAAATTATAATGCCAGTGTTAATACCTCCTATGAAATAGATTTATTTGGTCACATTCGAAGCCTTAAGGCACAGGTTTTAGAACAATATCTGGCAACAGAGGACGCCTCCCGCAGCGCTCAAATTTCATTAGTCGCGGAAGTGGCAGTTCAGTATTTGACCGAGCGTGCCCTGGATGAGCAATTGGCTTTGCTGCAACGGACGCTCACGTCGGTTGAAGCGTATGCTCAGTTGATCGATAAAAGCTATAATTTTGGGAATTCCTCGGCGCTGGATGTGCGTTTGGCCCAAACCCAGGTGCAGTCAGCCAGGGTTGCGTTGGCCAGCAATGAACGCCAGCGGGCCCAGGCCCAGGATGCCCTGGCACTGTTAGTCGGCCAGCCATTACCGTCAAAACCCGCGGCCATGCCCCTCTCGGACCAGGGTTTAATTGAGGATCTGCCGGTGGGTCTTTCTTCTGATCTGATCGAACGCCGCCCTGATATCCTGGAAGCGGAACATCAACTCAAAGCGGCCAACGCCAATATTGGCGCCGTGCGCGCCACGTTCTTCCCGATCATCACCTTGACCGCTTCGGATGGCACGGCCAGCGTTAAATTAACCAAATTATTCACTCCGGGATCGCAGGTTTGGAATTTTACTCCCCAAATATCTTTACCGCTTTTTAATCAAAATACCAATTGGGCAAATCTGGACGCCGCACAGGTAGGTAAAAGGATTGAGATCGCCCAATATGAAAAGGCCATACAAACGGCATTCAGCGAAGTGTCTGACGCGATCGTCGCCAGGGATACCTATAACGAGCAAGTCAAAGCCCAGCGGGGATTGGTTTTCGCCCAGCAAGGGCGTTACGACTTGGAATCAGCCCGTTACCGTAACGGAGTTGACAGTTATCTTTCTGTATTATTAGCCCAGCAGGATCTGTATAACGCCCAACAGGGTCTCATTCAGGTGAACCTGGACCGCCTTACCAATTTAATTTCCTTATATAAAGCCCTTGGGGGCGGTTGGTCCAAATAATTTGGACGGAACTTTTTAACACTGCTTATTGTCTAAGTTGGTGAAGAACAATAGGACAACAAGACTATTAGGGAGGTTTATATGTTATCAAAGGTAAAGATCGCGGGATTAATGATGGTTTTAACGGCTTTCTGTATGCCGTCGGTTTACGCGGATAATGGGGATATGAAATCCGCACAGGGAGTTCATCAGGATGGCGATTGGCATCATGCCCAAAGGGAACGTATGACAGCCCAGATCCTTAATTTGAGCGAAGATCAACAGAAGCAGTTGAAGGAAAGCCACGAAAAACAGAAAGAGGCCATGAAAAGTATCGCTGAACAATTGATGGCAAGCAAGGAAGCTTTTGACGCGGAGATCGTCAAGGCTACGCCGGACATGAATAAGATCAACAGCATCCAGTCTCAGATCAAAGCCTTCCTGTCACAAATGGCTGATAGCCGTTTAAATAAATTGTTGGAGATCAAAAAGATCATGTCGCCTGAGCAATTCGCCGGGTATATGGCTTTGGAAAAAGAAGAAGATATGATGAAGCATGAAGGCCATGATAAATTCGAACATAAACATTGGGGTGACAAACAAGATGAAGGTGACAAAGATTAGTTCTAAGGTAAGGAGGGATTTTATGTCAAACAAGAAAATTATAGCAGGACTGTCAATGGGGTTTTTAACGATGGCGCTATTAACTTTTCCCCAGCCATCCTACGCCTTTTGGGGGATAGGGGTAAGTGTCGGCGGGGGCTATCATCACGATGACCACGGGTTTTATAGATGGCATGACCATCCCCGATGGGGCCTTCATATCCATGTTCTTCCGGCCGGTTATATTTCCGTCTGGACGGGAGGGGCAAGATATTATTATTACGACGGCTTGTATTACACTTACGCCGGTTATGGGGATTATGTGCTGGTCAATCCGCCTGTGGGGGCTTATGTCAGGACGATCCCTCCCGATTTTCAACCGGTGATCATCAATGGCAGCACCTACTATACGGATAACGGTATTTATTATATTTTGACAAGGCGCCATGGCTATAAAGTGGTGGTGGCTCCCGTAGTTTACGCACAGCCGCAGCAGGTTGTCGTGCCTGCGCCCGTCAATGCCCAGGATACGTTCCCTGTAAATATCCCTAACAACAGCGGTGGTTTTACATCTGTTGTCATTAGAAAATCAGGTAACGGTTTTGTCGGTCCGCAAGGGGAATTTTACGCGCAATTTCCCAGTGTGGCCCAATTAAAAGCCATGTACGGCAAATAAAATAGTTAAATTCATTATATTTATAAAATAAAAGGGGAATATAATATGATGATGAAGAATATGTATGCTGTGCTTACGGCTTTCTTTTTGGCGCTTTTGCCTATGGGGGCCGCGGCGCCTGTATCCGCGCAGGACCAGCCCGTGGGAGATGAGCATCAGGCCCCAAGCGCCGGGGATATTGTCGCGAAGATGCAGTCTAAATTGAATTTGACGCAGGACCAGGTTTCGGCTGTCACACCGATCATAGAGAAATATACGTCCAAACGCCAGGAGCTTCGCCAGAGCGTTGAAGACGGGTCCACGGACCGTGACAGCGTTCGCGGCCAATTAAAACAATTAAAATCGGAAGAAGCCCAGGAATTAGGACAGGTGCTTAGCGCGGACCAGGTGAGCCAATGGGAACAGATGATGAGCCAGCGCCGGCATAAACAAAGCGGGGATGGCGGCACTGAAGGGTCTTCAGATTCCGGCGATAACGCTGGCGGTCAGGGTACAAATGGCGGGGGGGAATAATTTGCCTAAGAATAGCCGGAATCGTTGGATATGGATCGTCCTCGCCATCTGCCTCGCAGCTTTTGTCGCTTTTAAATTTTGGCCCAAACCTGCTTCCGGGGATCCGTCTCAAACAGGCGCAAAGAGCGGCTGGGGCAGCAAGCCGGGCAGCCGTATGCCCAGCGATTCCCCGATTGTTACAGCGACGGCGAAAATCGGCGATATTAATATCTATCTCAATGGATTAGGTTCTGTTACCGCCTTGAATACGGTCACGGTCAAATATCTCGTCGGCGGGCAATTGATGAAGGTTTTCTTCAAGGAAGGGCAGATTGTCAAGGAAGGTGACGCTTTGGCGGATATTGACCCTCGTCCATTTCAGATCCAGTTATCCCAGGCGCAGGGCCAGCTGGCCAAGGACCAGGCCTTGCTCGATGATGCCAAATTGGACCTGGCGCGTTATAAGGTCCTGTTTTCCCAAGATTCCATACCCAAACAGCAATTGGATACGCAGTCTGCCCTGGTCGCCCAGGACGAAGGCACTGTCAAGGTTGACGAGTCGCAGGTGAATAATGCCAAATTGCAGCTGGTCTACGCGCATATCACAGCGCCTATCAGCGGCCAGATCGGGTTACGCCTCGAAGACGCGGGCAATGTGGTCCAGCCCAGCGATGCCACGGGGCTTGCCGTGATCACCAAATTGCAGCCGATCACCGTTGTTTTTTCTATCCCTGAAGATAACCTGCCGCAGGTGCTAAGTAAATACCAGGCGGGCGAAAAGCTGGTAGCGGACGCCTTTAACCGGGAAGAAACAAAGAAAATAGCGACAGGTTATCTGCTTGCTGTTGACAGCCAGATAGACCAGACAACGGGTACGGTCAAGATGAAGGCGATATTTGACAATTCGGATTATGCGTTGTTCCCTAATCAATTCGTCAATATCCATCTGCTGGTCAATATTGAAAAAGGGGCCGTGGTCATTCCTGTAGCCGCGATCCAACAAGGGCCTCAAGGGTCCTTTGTTTTCGTTGTCAAAGCGGATAATACCGTGACCGTCCGCGTGGTCACGCCGGGCCCGACTCAGGAAGATAACATAGCGATCGGGGATGGATTATCAGCAGGCGAAGTGGTGGTGGTGGAAGGGGCTGATAAATTAAAAGAAGGCAGCAAGGTCACCTTGACGTCAACGTATAAACATGCAAAATCATCTTCAGGATCCTCGACACCTGGAGACGCCCCATGAATCCCTCCCGCATATTCATTATGCGGCCAGTGGCGACCGTTCTATTGATGGTTGCCATTCTTCTCGCCGGTGGTGTTGCTTATTTCCAATTACCCATTTCCGCGCTACCGCAAGTCGATTATCCGGTCATTCAAGTCGTCACTTTTTATCCCGGCGCCAGCCCTGATGTCATGGCAACCGCCATTACCGCCCCCCTGGAGCGTCAATTCGGGCAGATGCCTGGCCTTAAACAAATGCGGTCCACTTCTTCCGGTGGCAGCTCGATCATCACGCTTGAATTCGACCTGGACCTGAATATTGATATAGCCGAACAGGAAGTTCAGGCGGGTATCAACGCGGGGACTAATTTGTTGCCGGCAGATCTGGCTAACCCTCCTGTTTACAGCAAGGTAAACCCCGCGGATGCGCCGATCTTGACCCTGGCGTTGACCTCCAAGATCGTTCCTTTGCCTCAAGTCGAAGATCTGGCTGATACGCGCTTAGCTCAAAAAATATCCCAGCTTTCCGGGGTAGGCCTGGTCAGTATCAGCGGAGGGCAGAGGCCTGCGGTGAGGATCCAGGCAAATCCGACGGCATTAGCTTCGTACGGCATGACCGTGGAAGACCTGCGTACCGCGATCGGCACCGCCAATGTCAATCAGGCCAAGGGGAGTTTTGACGGGCCGCGGCAATCTTCCATTATCAATGCCAATGACCAGCTTCAATCAAGCAAGGACTACCGTCATTTGGTGGTTGCTTATCAAAATGGCGCGCCGGTCATGTTATCTGATGTCGCTGATGTCATTGATGATGTTGAGAATTTCAAACAGGCCGCCTGGATGAACAAATCCCCTGCGGTGATCATAAATATCCAGCGCCAGCCGGGTTTTAACGTCATCCAGGTCGTTGACAGTATTAAAAAAATGCTGCCGCAACTGGAATCCGCGTTGCCGGCCTCTGTACAGGTTTCCATATTAACGGACAGGACCACGACCATCCGCGCATCGGTTAAAGATGTCCAGTTCGAGCTTATGCTGGCGGTCGCGTTGGTCGTGATGGTCATTTTCCTGTTTTTGCGCACTCTTGCGGGGACAATTATTCCCAGCATTGCGGTCCCCGTTTCTTTAGTTGGCACTTTCGGGATCATGTTTTTACTGGGGTTCAGCCTCAATAACCTGTCCTTAATGGCCCTGACCATCGCGACAGGTTTCGTCGTGGATGACGCGATCGTCATGATCGAGAATATCTCCAGGTACATTGAACAGGGCATGTCCCCTCAAGAAGCCGCTCTTAAGGGCTCAGAACAGGTGGCCTTTACCATTCTTTCCCTGAGCATCTCTTTGATCGCGGTGCTTATCCCGTTATTGTTCATGGGGGATGTGGTGGGGCGTTTGTTCCGCGAGTTTGCCATTACCCTCGGCGTTACTATCGTCATTTCAGCGATCGTCTCGCTGACGTTAACGCCGATGATGTGTGCCAAATTGCTCAAGCACATACCAACGGAGAAACAGGGGAGATTTTACCACTGGTCGGAAGAAATGTTCAACAAGATCATCAAAAAATACGGCCAATCCCTTCAATGGGTGCTCAAGCACCAGACATTGACCTTGCAGGTCGCTTTGGGAACCCTGGTATTCACGGTTTTACTGTATATTTTTATACCCAAGGGATTCTTCCCGATCCAGGACACCGGCCTCATCCAGGGTATTTCCGAGGCTCCCCAATCAATTTCTTTTCCTGCCATGGCCCAGCGACAGCAGCAATTGGCCGCTGTGATCCTCAAAGATCCCGCGGTAGCCAGCCTTTCTACCTTCATTGGCGTGGACGGTACCAATACGACCCTTAACAGCGGCAGGATCCTTATCAATCTTAAACCCATCGATGACAGGAAGATCTCTGCCACAGACTTGATCCGCCGGCTGCAGAAAAACCTGCAGAGTGTCAAGGGCATCACGTTATTCATGCAGCCTGTCCAGGATTTGACCGTCGATGATACGGTCAGCAGGACACAATACCAGTACACGCTCGAGGATCCGAATGGCGACGAGCTCAATGAATGGGCCCCCAAGGTGGTTGAAGCCCTGAATGCCTTGCCGCAGTTGCGTGATGTCGGCAGCGATGAACAGGCTAAGGGATTGCAGGAATCCCTGGTGATCGATAGGGCGACAGCCTCCCGCTTAGGCGTCACACCCTCTGTCATTGATAACACCCTTTATAGCGCGTACGGTCAGAGGATCGTGTCAACGATATTCACTCAGCTTAACCAATACAGGGTCATCCTCGAAGTGCAGCCTGATTTCAAGAAAAACCCGAATAAACTTCATAATCTTTATGTGCGCGGTTCCGGCAGCGCGCAAGTCCCCCTGGATGTGATCGCTAAATTCTCACAAACGACGGGCCCCTTGATCATCGGCCATTTGGGGCAGTTCCCGGCGGTGACCTTATCATTCAACTTGGCGCCCGGTGTATCGCTGGGAGACGCGGTGGCCGCCATCCAGTCAACGACCCGTGAAATGGGTTTGCCCGGAAGCATCAGCGGCCAATTCCAGGGAACGGCCCAGGCCTTCCAATCTTCCTTAAGCAATGAACCGATCCTGATCCTCGCCGCTTTGATAACGGTGTATATCGTGCTGGGAGTTTTATATGAAAGTTACATTCATCCGGTCACGATCTTGTCTACATTGCCCTCAGCAGGTGTCGGTGCCATTCTTTCATTATTGATCTTCCGTACGGATCTTAGCGTCATCGCCCTCATCGGCATCATCCTTTTGATCGGCATCGTCAAGAAAAACGGCATCATGATGGTGGACTTTGCCCTTGATGCCGAGCGTGAGGAAGGCAAGGCTCCCGTGGACGCGATTTACCAGTCCTGCCTTCTGAGGTTTAGGCCGATCATGATGACGACCATGTCAGCCATCCTGGGCGCGGTGCCTCTTGCTTTTGGCGGGGGGATGGGGGCGGAGCTCCGCCAGCCGTTGGGGATCACCATTATCGGAGGGTTGATCTTCAGCCAGGTTCTCACGCTGTATACGACCCCGGTCATCTACCTGTGGTTTGACCGCTTGGGCAAACGGCTGGGTTTGTCAGCCGGCGTGAATAAAGAGACAAAGTCAACATGAGCATTTCAACGCCATTCATCCAACGGCCTATCGCGACAACCTTGTTGACGGCAGGTATTGTGCTTGCCGGCATTGTTGCCGTTGGTTTCCTGCCAGTTTCCACCTTACCCGAGATAACCCTTGCAACCATCAGCGTATCGGCATCCCTGCCGGGTGCCAGCCCCGAGACAATGGCCTCTTCTGTCGCTACCCCGTTGGAGCGTCAGCTTGCCCATATCGCGGGTGTCAGTGAAATGACTTCTTCCAGCGGCCTTGGGTCCACCAATATCACGGTGCAGTTTGATCTAAGCCGTGATATTAACGGTGCCGCCCGCGATGTCCAGGCCGCGATCAACGCGGCACAGGATTATTTGCCGGCGGATCTGCCGATCCATCCGACCTACCGCAAGATAAATCCCTCGGAAGCGCCCATCCTGATCCTGTCATTGACCTCTGACACCATGACCAGGGCGGATATCTATGATGTGGCTGACAGTATCCTGGCGCAAAAATTATCCCAGGTTGATGGTATCGGGCAGGTCATTATCGGCGGTGGGGCTTCGCGTGCGGTCAGGGTGGAGCTGAATCCTTATGCCCTTAACAAATACGGCCTGGGCCTTGATACAGTACGGACAGCCATTCAAAATACCAACGCGGACCGCCCTAAAGGGCAGTTATCCAATGGCGGCCATACCTGGGAGATACAGACCAATGATCAGCTTTACACCGCCGCAGAATACCGGCCGCTTATCGTTACCCATGATTCCACCGGAGCGGTTATCCGGTTATCAGACGTAGGGGATGTTCAGGATTCAGTGGCGGATCTTCGCCAATTAGGGCTTGTTAACGGAAAGCCTTCCATTCCCGTTATCATATTCCGTCAACCTGGTGCGAATGTCATCAAGGCGGTAGACGCGGTACGCGCGGCACTCCCGCAACTGCAGGCGGCCATTCCCCCGGCCATCAACCTTTCGATCGTGCTTGACCGCTCGCCGACCATTCGTGCCTCGATCAAAGAAGCCCAGCGCACCATTGTGATCGCGGGCATTCTGGTCATCCTGGTTGTCTTCGCTTTTTTGCGCAATTTCCGGTCCACCTTGATCCCAGGTATTGTGGTGCCCGTATCGATCATCAGCACATTTGGGGTGATGTACCTTTTACATTTCAGTCTGGACAACCTTTCATTGATGGCGCTGACGGTGGCTACCGGTTTTGTGGTTGACGATGCCATAGTGGTGGTGGAAAATATTACGCGTTATGTTGAGAAAGGCATGCCGCCCAAAGAAGCGGCATTGAAAGGAGCGGGGGAGATCGGATTTACGATCCTTTCAATAAGCATTTCCCTGGTCGCGGTTTTTACACCTATATTGCTGATGGGAGGGGTTATTGGCCGGTATTTCCGTGAGTTCGCCATGACGTTGTCCGTGGCGGTTTTAATATCGATGCTGATCTCGTTAACAACGACACCGATGATGTGCGCCTATCTGTTGAAACCGCATACTGAACAGAAGCACGGCAAGTTCTTCAATGCCAGCGAAGGCGTATTTAACGGGATGCAACAGTTTTATAAAAGGACTTTATTATGGGCATTGGACCATCAGGGGATCATGCTGTCCCTGACGCTGGCTGCGCTGGCGACAAGCATTTATTTGTTGACCATTATCCCTACCGGATTATTCCCCCAACAGGATACCGGGCGTCTGAGCGGGAATATCCAGGCTTCTCAGGATATATCGTTTCAGGCCATGGAAAAGAAATTAAGGGCGATCGTTAATATTATCATGAAAGATCCGGCGATAGATACGGTGACGGCTTTCACGGGCGGCTCAAACACGGCGCGGATGTTCATTATGCTTAAACCGCCGGAAGTGCGGAAGATCACAACAGACCAGGTGATCGCCAGATTACGGAAAAAACTCGGGAAGGTCCCCGGTGCCCCTACCTATCTTCAAAACGTGCAGGATTTGAATATCCCGGGGGCCAGGGCGGCCAACGCGCAATACCAGTATACGCTTCAGGGGGATACCCTCGATGAATTATCGGCGTGGTCGCCGAAGATACAGGCTGCTTTAACTAAACTGCACCAAGTGGCTGATGTCAACAGCGACAAGCAGAACAAGGGGCTGCAGACAGATCTGGTGATCGACCGCGCCACAGCGTCAAGGCTGGGGGTTACTCCCCAGGAGATCGACAGCACTCTTTATGATGCCTTTGGTCAGCGTCAGGTTTCCACAACCTATAAGCAATTAAATCAGTACCATGTGGTGATGGAGGTGGCCCCTCAATTCTGGCAGCGTGCGGACACTTTAAAGGATATTTATGTGGCAGCGTCCAACGGCACCCTGGTCCCCTTAAGTTCGTTTGCCCATTATGGTTCCTCAACAACTTCGTTAGCGGTGGCCCACCAGGGACAGTTCCCTTCGATCACATTTTCATTCAATCTCCCGGCCGGTGTATCGCTGGGCGATGCGGTTAAAGCTGTTAATACAGCCATGAACAAGATCATGCTGCCCGCCACCATCCATGGCAGTTTCCAGGGTTCAGCCCAGGTATTTCAAACCTCCATGAGCAGTGAACCGCTTTTGATCTTCACTGCGTTATTGGCCGTTTATATTGTCTTGGGTGTTTTGTATGAAAGTTATATCCATCCTATCACCATCCTGTCGACGCTGCCGTCAGCGGGTGTGGGAGCTTTGGTCGCCTTATTGATCTTTTTGCCGGAACTGAACATTATTGCCATGATCGGCCTTATCCTTTTAATAGGGTTGGTCAAGAAGAACGGGATTCTGATGGTGGACTTTGCCCTGGATGCCGAGCGGCTGGAAGGGAAAAATTCGCATGACTCGATCTATGAAGCTTGCCTGTTGAGATTTCGTCCTATTATGATGACTACCATGTCCGCGATATTCGGAGCCATTCCCCTGGCCTTTGGCTGGGGCATGGGCTCGGAACTGCGCCGTCCCTTAGGGATTGCCATCATAGGGGGGCTTGTATTCAGCCAAATGCTGACCCTCTATACCACGCCGGTGATTTATCTTTATATGGAAAGGTTCAAGAATTGGTTTGAATCCGTACGCAAGAATTCACAACGAAAGGCTGTTGTATGTTCAACATAAAAATAATTTTCCTCGGTATTTTTAGCCTGATGGCATTCGGCTGCGCGATTGGCCCCAAATACGTCAGGCCCACGGCGCAGATCCCAAAGGCATATAAGGAATCCGCGGATTGGAAAAAAGCACAGCCTAAAGATGAAATAATCCGCGGGGAATGGTGGAAGATCTTTAATGACCCTCGATTAAATGACCTGGAAGACCAGGTCAACATTTCAAACCAGAACATAGCGCAAGCACAGGCGCAGTATTCCCAGGCATACGCGTTGGTGCAGGCGGCAAGGTCAAGTTTTTTCCCGACCTTGGGTGTCGGGGCTTCATATACACGGTCACGCACCGCGTCGGGATCTTCCGGCCATAAGACCTCTTCCCAGAATCTGTTAAGCGCTGATGTCAGCTGGGAATTAGACCTTTGGGGGAAGATCCGCCGGACAATGGAAGCTAATAGCGCCAATGCCCAGGCAAGCAAGGCTGATCTGGAAAATGCCCGTTTAAGCGCCCAGGCCCAGTTAGCCCAGGATTATTTCCAATTATGCTCTTTGGATGCCCAAAAAAAGCTTCTGGATGATACGAATTCCATTTTTCAAAAATTCCTTATTCTGACAAAGAATCGCCATGCCAGCGGGGTAGCGTCGGAGACGGATGTAATCCAAGCGCAAACCCAGCTTGAAGGGAACCAAGCGCAGGAAATTGATATTGGCGTGCAGCGTTCACAATTAGAGCACGCGATCGCCTTATTGGCCGGTAAACCGGCCCCTGATTTTTCGATCCCTCCGCTGACTTTGGCGCCGGCTGTACCCTTGATACCCGCTGGCCTTCCATCGGAAATCCTGGAACGCAGGCCGGATATTGCCGCCGCTGAAAGGACTGTCGCGGCAGCCAACGCCCTTATAGGGGTGGCTGAATCCGCGTATTTCCCTACCCTGACACTCAGCGCTTCAGGCGATAATGAGAGTTCAAATTTAGCACGGATCTTTTCATCGCCGAATCCGTTATGGTCGGTAGGACCGGCCCTGGCTGAGACCATTTTTGACGCGGGCTTAAGGCAGGCACAGACCGCCCAAGCCAAAGCTGTTTATGAAGCGGATGTTGCGGCATACCGTCAAACGGTATTGACTGCGTTTGGGCAGGTGGAAGATAATTTGGCGGCGCTTCGTATCTTAGAACAGGAAGCGCTAATTCAGGATTCCGCGGTCAAGGATTCTTTAAAAGCGGTAGCGCTTGAAACGGATCAGTATAAAGCAGGTACGGTAAGCGCGCTGGATGTTATCAATACCCAGGCCACTGCTTTGGTTGATGAAAAAACCGCCGTTACCATTCTTGGTGAACGCATGAATGCCTGTGTGCTTTTGATCCAATACCTGGGCGGCGGATGGGCTGTATCCAAATAATGAATTTTCCCCTGCGCAGCTTACTTCAAATCATATTGATCCTGGCGGGAGCATTTTGGTGCGTTTCAGCTGTCAGGGCCAATGATGACACTCGGGCGCCAAGCATTGAGGATTTAGACAGGGCCATCGCCATCAACCCGGATTCGGCAGATGCCTATTTTGACCGCGGAATCCTTCTGGAAAAAAAAGGGGATCTTGTCCGGGCCATTTCTGATTTCAGCCAAACAATTAAATTAAGCCCCCAGGATGCCGCGGCGTATTACATCCGCGGCAACGCTTACGCGAAACAGGATAATTTCGATCAAGCAGTTACCGACTATAATAAAGTCATCGAGTTAACTCCCGGTGATGCCAGCGTATATTATAATCGGGGGCTTGTGTTTGACGCAGAGGGCAATACGGCCCAAGCTATTTCAGATTTTACCCAAGCGATCAAAATAGATCCTCAGTACGCGCAAAGTTACCACAACCGGGCGCTGGTATGGGATAAGGTCAAGAATTGGGACCAGGCCATGGCGGATCTGGATAAAACCATTGAATTGGCCCCAGGCCTGGCGGAAGCCTATTACAACCGCGGGATCCTGTTTGACAAGAAGGCCAAATATATCGACGCTATTAATGATTTCAGCACAGCCATCAGGTTAGATCCGCAATACGCGGAAAGTTACGTTAACCGGGGAGGGGTTTATGTGGAACAAGGGGATTTCATTCAGGCCAGGTATGATTTTACCAAAGCCATAGAAATTAATCCCGGGCTGGCGCAGGCGTACAACAACAGGGCCATCGCCTTTTTTCAGTTAAAACAATATGACAAGGCCCTTGATGATTTACAAAAAGCAATACTATCGGGATACCCTGTTGACCCTGAATTTTTGGCGACTGTCAAAAATCATGCTGGAATAAAATAGAGGTAGACAGAAGACGATTTTAAGATGATAATTTGGTTAACTTAAAACAGTGAACATGGGAGGTTTTATGTTAACGATCTATGGATTTGATTTCTCATCACCAGCAAACAAGGTCCGTTTTGCCGCCAACGCGATGGGGCTAAAATATGAATACAAACGGGTTAACCTTTTGGCCGGAGAGCAAAAATCAGCCGAGTATTTGAAGCTTAATCCCATCGGCAGGGTTCCCGCTATCGATGATGACGGTTTTAAAGCCTTTGAGAGCGCGGCCATCATCAGGTATTTGGCCGAGAAGAATAATTCTCCCCTTTATCCGAAAGACATCAAAAAGAGGGCGATCATTGACCAATGGATCGATTTTGCCAACATTCATGTATCAACGGCGCTTGCGCGCGTCACCTTTAACCGTGTTATGTACCAAATGATGAAGGTGGAGAAAGATGAGCGCTCCTTAAGCGACGGTTTGAGGTTCCTGGGCACGTATCTTCCCATATTGGAAAAGCAATTAAAGGAGAACAAATATTTAGCTGGCGGCGAAATGAGCCTGGCGGACATCAATTTATTGGCTGTTTTGGACCCGGCGGAATTATCGTCGGTGGATCTATCCGTTTATCCCAGCATTACCAGCTGGAGAAAAAACCTTAAAGTTCAGCCGTTTTATACAAAATGCCACAGCAGCCTGGAAGAAGTTTTTCAGGCTTTGACCGCGGGTGCGGGCAAGTAGGTCACAGAAGAAGCAATCAAAAAGGAGAGCACATGGGTTTTCAAGGTGGACAAGGTGGTAGAGGTGGTTACGACAGAGGACCGCGGGAAATGCATAAAGCTGTTTGCGCGGATTGCAAAAAAGAATGCGAAGTCCCTTTTAAGCCAAGAGAAGACCGTCCGGTGTACTGCAAGGACTGTTTTTCAAAGCATAAAGATAGCGGCCGCTGATTTTCCGGCTTTGCATGAACATGAAAAGCCCGTCAGCCTAAACCCTGGCGGGCTTTTTTATGGCAAGGAGTTCCTATGGACAATAAATGGATATTTTTAATATCATGCGCATTAATGGCGGCGGGCATCCCTGCCGCAGCCCAGGAGCATCAAAGCACCAATGACATGATTATCAAAATGAAGGTTGCCCTGAATTTATCAGATAGCCAGGTTGCCGGCATCACCCAGGTCATCGACAGGTACACGGACGGATCCAATGAGCTTCAAAAAAGTGTTGAGGATGGCACGGCCAATCAGAGCGCCATTGAAAGCCAGAAACAACAGCTTAAAGCGGTTGAGGAACAAGGCATAGCCCAAAACTTAAGGTCAGACCAGCTAAGCCAGTGGAACACTCTCGAAAGCCAAATGGGCCGGCAAAAGGGGGATGACAGCGGCAATGCCGATACCGGCTCGGATGAATATTCCAATCTGCCAAGGAATAACCCTTCCTGAAAATTTTTCCTACCCATTAAATATAAATTATGTTAATATTGAAACTTCTTTGGGACCCTGAGGTATTCTGCTTACAGGATTACGACGGGCCTATAGCTCAGTCGGTAGAGCAGGGGACTCATAATCCCTTGGTCCCTGGTTCGAGTCCAGGTGGGCCCATTTTAAATATGAGGGACTCATGGCTCAGTTGGTTAGAGCGTCGCCCTCACATGGCGAAGGTCGAAGGTTCAAATCCTTCTGAGTCCACCAGATATAGACAGGTAAAATCCATAGGGGAAATATGACGGTGGCTGGTCAAAACTTGAAAGACCAAATCAGGAAACTCGTCGAGCTTCAGGTCATTGATGAGGAGATTTTCCGTTTCAAGCGCGAATTGCGGGAGAAACCCGCCGAGCTTGAAGCGATCAAGATTGAATTTGAATCCAAAAAGGTCAAGCTAAAAGCCCTGGAAGATAGATTAAAATCCATCCAGGTAGTCCAGAAAGAATTTGAATTGGACCTCAAGTCCAAGGAGGAGGGCATAGCCAAAGCCGACGCTTCCTTAAGCCTTTTGAAGACCAACAAGGAATATCAGGCCAGGCTTCTTGAGATCGAGAACATGAAGGCTGATAAATCCCTTGTCGAGGAGAAGATTCTTTTGGGCTATGATGAGGTGGATGCCGCCAGAAAAGCGCTGGAAACGGAAAAAACCACGGTTATCCAATATGAAAAGGAATTTAACGCCAGGAAAAAGCAGGTCGATGATGATGTGGTGGTTATCGCTGACCAGCTGAAAGTCAAAGAGTCCCAGCGTGTACGTATAGCTCCGGAGGTCAGGCCTGATTATTTAAGCCGATACGAGCGTATCCTGAACAATAAAGATGGCTTAGGCATTGTTAAAGTGGTCGATCATGCCTGCGGCGGCTGTTATATGCATCTGACCGAACAGGTCATGAATGAGCTTAAAAAGCACGAGCAGATCATTGCCTGTGATCAGTGCGCTAGGATCCTATATCTATCTGATGAACTTTAGAATATGAAACTGGAGATATTTACCGACGGCGGCTGTTCAGGGAACCCGGGGCAGGCTGCCATCGGAGTGGTCATTAAAGACGGCCCAAAGACCATCAAGGCTTTGTCACGGGCCATCGGCCAGGGCACCAATAATATCGCGGAATATACGGCTTTGATCGTTGCCTTGCAGGAAGCGTTGATCTTAAAGGCGGACGACATCAGCGTTAAATCGGACAGCGAATTGATGTGCAAGCAGGTGTCCGGCGCTTACGCGGTCAAACATGAGAATATAAAACCTCTCTTTGCCCAAGTTAAGCATTTAATTACGGGTTTCAAGAAATTCCAAATCGCGCATGTGCCCCGCGAACAAAATAGCGAGGCAGACGCGCTTGTCCGTAAGGTTTTAAAAAAAGCAGGTCAGGATGGCCGCTCCGATGCTGATGGCGTTGGAGAGGAAAGTCCGAGCTCCAAAGGGTAATGCATCCCGATAACGCGGGACACTCCGCTCAACACGGGGGAGGATCAGAGCTACAGTGACGATGCTCCCTCACAAAGGGAGAGTGAAACGAGCAATCTCTGCATGGAGCAATGCCAAATAGGGGAGAAGTCGAAAGACACGGGGTGATCCGCTCCGTCATACTCTCGGGTAGGCTGCAAGATATCCGCCATAGGCGGATGTTAGTCAAATGGTCATCGCCCTTCCAAGGGTCACAGAACTCGGCTTATTGACTGCTTTTTATTTTAAGTGAAGGTAAATTATCAGGAGGTTTTACAATGTCAGGTCATTCAAAATGGGCAAAAATCAAACATAAAAAAGGTGATGCGGATGCCAAGCGCGGGGCCTTATTCACCAAATTGAGCAAGGAAGTCACGGCGGCGGCCAAGGAAAAAGGCGGCAATATGGACACTAATTTCCGGTTGCGCGCGGCTGTGGCCAGGGCACGTGAATACAATATGCCCCAAAGCAACGTCGAGAACGCCATCAAAAAGGGCACAGGTGAGATCCCGGGTATTGTTTATGAGAACGTGACCTTTGACGCGCGTATGGGCGTCGTGGCCTTACTGATCGAAGGCTTGACGGATAATAAGAACCGTACCACTGCTGAAGTCCGTAATCTTTTGAACAAAAAAGGCGCTGCCCTCTCTGGTGCCGGGTCTTCCGCGCGTTTATTTACCAAGAAAGGGTATTTGGCCGTTGATAAAACAAAAACCACAGAAGACGCGGTCATAGAGGCTGCTTTGGATGCCGGAGCGGAAGATGTAAAGACTGAAAACGATTCTTTTGAAGTTTATTGTGATCCGACACAATTGGAAGCGGTAAAAAACGCCCTGACAGCCAAGCAGATAGAGACGACCTCAGCTGAAGTCACGATGGTCCCAGACCCTAATTCTGTCATGAACATTGAAGGTAAAGACGCCAAGAATGTCCTGGAATTGATCGAAGCGCTGGAAGAGAATGAGGACATCCAGCACGTTTATGGTAATTTTGACATTTCTGATGAAGAAATGGCCAAGCTTGCTGAAGAATAAAATATGCGCATCTTAGGCATTGATCCCGGTCTTATCACCACGGGATACGGCGTCGTTGACATCAAAACAGGCGGCGTCAAGATCCTTGAGGCAGGGACTATTGAGCCTGATCCCAAAGCGCCTTTCGAACTCAGGCTTTTAAAGATACACCTGCATATCACCACCATCCTGCAAGCGCATAAGCCGGATGTCGTTGTCCTGGAAAAACTATATTCCCATTACAAGCATCCTGCCACTTCAACCGTCTTAGGCCATGTGCGCGGGGTGATCTGCTTGAGTGTGGCCCAGGAGAAGGCCAAGCTTGTCGAGCAGAGCGTTAAACGCGTCCGCAAGGCCTTGACCGGCAACGGCAATGCCACCAAGGCCCAGTGCCAAGAATTTGTTAAAAGACTGTTGAATATCAAATCCGCAGGGTTTAAATTAGATGCCAGTGATGCCCTGGCCCTGGCTTTGGGACAGGCGCACATGATGCGGTATAAATTGATATGATCACAGCCATTCAAGGAAAGATCACCCGGCAAAATGAAGCGGCAGTCACGCTTGATGTTAACGGGTTGAGTTATGAAATTTTAACGCCGATCTCTGTCCTTCAGAGGATCAAAGAAAATCAAGATAGCGGTGGCAATATACGGTTAATCACGTATCATTATTATCAGATGACCCCCTCGAGCGGAGTGCCGGTCCTGGTGGGTTTCTTAAATGAAGTGGAACGTGATTTTTTCCTGGAGTTCATTAAAGTTTCCGGCATAGGCCCGAGGGCGGCGGTCAAGGCGTTGAACAAGGCCATCGGTGAGATCGCCCAGGCCATCGACCGCGGGGATACGAAATATTTAAAGACCCTCCCCGGCATCGGCGAGCAAAAAGCGAAAGAAATAGTGGCCAAATTGCAGGGGAAGATGGGCAAATTCACCCTGATGAAAGACCGCGTGGCGGCGCCAGGCATATCGGCGGCATCGCGTGATATTGAGGAAGAAGCCCTGCATATATTATTACAGCTCCAGTACAAGAGATCAGAAGCGGAAGAAATGATCAAAAAAGCTTTTGAACGGTCAGCCAAATTGGCCACTTCAGAAGAATTGCTCAACGAAATATACAAACAAAAGAAAGCCCCGTAAGATGGATGATCAGGTTCAGAATTATAAAAGCGCGGTTGAAGCGATATTATTTGTCAGCGAAAAGCCCGTGGTGTTGGACCAGTTAAAGGAAGTGTTCCCCCATCTGAAGACCGCAGAGGTCCATGATCTGATCAAGCAATTGCAGGACGAATACGTCAATCGTAATGCCGGCATGGTGATCGTGGAGATCGCGGGGGGCTTCCAGATGCTTTCTGACAGCCACACGGCGGCGTATATCCGTGAGTTTTATAAGACCAAGACAAAAGAAAAGCTTTCCCGTCCGGCGTTAGAAAGCCTCGCGATCATCGCCTATAAGCAGCCCGTTGGCCGGGCTGAAGTGGAGGTTATCCGCGGGGTCAATTCCGACGGGACGATCGCCCATTTGCTAAACAAGGGCCTTATTAAGATCACCGGCCGCAAAGAAGTGCCTGGCCGGCCGTTCTTATACGGAACAACCAAGGAATTCCTGGAATATTTTGGATTGAAATCATTGGAGGACTTGCCTAAGATCGAAGAGTTCAACCAATTAGGCGTTGATATGCCGAAGGCGGAAGATCCGCAGGCACAAGTGCAGGTAGCAGACACTGCGGCTCCAGCAGAACAGGCTGATGAAATGCAGGAGCAGTCAGCAACACAGGAAAGCAGCGGCCAGTCGCGCGTAAATCAATAAAAGGATTCGAATGGATTTAAGCCACTTACGAAAGAAAATAGACGGATTGGATGCCAGGATCATTGAACTTTTAAATGACCGGGCGGCCATCACTTTGTCCATTGGCCGTGAAAAGATCAAAAACAAGAAACCGATCTACGCGCCCAACCGCGAGCAGGAAGTGCTTAAGCGCATTAAAGAGCTTAATAAAGGCCCCATCACAAATGAGGCTGTCGAAGCGATATACCGTGAGATCATGTCAGCGTCTTTAAGCCTGGAGAAGCCTTTACGCATCGCCTATATGGGGCCTGAGGCAACTTTTTCCCATCTGGCAACCTTAAAGAAATTTGGTTCGTCGGTAGGTCTTGTGGCCTGCGACAACGTGGCTGAGGTATTTAGCAGGGTAGAGAGCGGGGATTGCGATTATGGCGTCGTGCCGATCGAGAATTCCATAGAGGGTGTTGTTACGCATACGATGGATCTGTTGGCTGAATCCGACCTTAAGATCTGTTCCCAGGTCTTGTTGAAAGTGACGCATAATTTAATGTCCAAAGGGCCGCTTGCGGGGATCAAGGAAGTTTATTCCCATCCGCAGATCCTGGGCCAATGCCGTCAATGGCTCATGAAGAATATGCCCAAAGCCCACCTGATCCCCGTTGTATCTTCAACTAAAGCGGCCCAAATGGTGGCTCATAAGAAGAACGCGGCATGCATTGCCTCTGAGGTCGCGGCATCCTTATACGGCCTAACTATCCTCAAGAAAAATATCCAGGACAGCGCGCATAATATTACGCGCTTTTTGGTGATCTCAACGATGGATGTGCCGCCGACAGGCTCAGACCGCACCTCGCTTGTTTTTTCCATCAAGGATAAGGTGGGGGCTTTGCACGCGATGCTGTCGCCATTCATGAAACATAAGATCAATCTCACCAAAATAGAGTCCCGGCCCTCTAAAAAGAAAGCCTGGGATTATTATTTCTTCGTTGACTGTGAAGGCCATCAAAGCGACCCCCGCGTGGCCCGCGCCCTGACCCAGCTTGAGGGGATGTGCAAATTCCTCAAGATCCTGGGCTCATATCCCGCCGCATAAAAAGTCATGACAAAAAAGTCATGACAGGCACGACTTTTAATTGACAATTAATGATCTTTTGTTAGGATACTAAAAATACAATATTAGTATTATCAGAATATTCCATGAATAAATATAACCCAACCCAAGAGAAGGTCCTTAACGCCGCTGAAAAACGGATGGTCAAATTCGGTTACCGCAAGGTGACCATGGATGAGATCGCCCAGGGCCTTCATATGAGCAAGAATACGATCTATAAAGAATTTGTAGGAAAGGAAGATATTGCCAAAGCATTGGTCAAACGTTTGCAGCAGCAGTTGAATACAGGTTTGGATATTATAGAGAAGACTCAGACAGATCCTCTGCGGGTATTTTCTGACAGTGTATTGCTTTTACGCAGTCAATTGGGGCCATGGTTTGAACATTTCTTTAGAGAAATTCCCACTGAGCTGCCATCCCTTTGGGAAGAATTCCTTCATTTCAGGAATGAAAAGATCTTAAGTATCCGATCATTGGTAGAGAAGGGGAGCAAAAACAGGACTTTCCGCAAGGTTAACCCTTCCATTGCGACAGAAGCGTATTTGGGCGCGGTAAAAGCCATTACGAATCCCAGATTTCTTGAAGAAGAAAATCTCACTTTCGACCAGGCCTTGGATGCCATATTGGACCTTTGGTCCAATGGGATCTTAAAGACCAAAGGATGATCTTGGCGTATTCATCTGACATTGAACAGATAGAAAAGATCTTAAATGACCTTAAGAAGATCAAATTTGGATCAATCGAGATAGTTGTCCATAACGGCGAGATCGTCCAAATTGAAAAGAAAGAGAAGTTCAGGATAGAAAAACAAAGCAGACAATCTGCATGAATTTGGAAAGCAATAGCCAGGGCTGACCGGATAAACTGGAAGCTTCAAGCGCGAGAAAGGGTATCGCATGAAAAGCTTCCAGGGAATTTCCATTTTTTTGTTATCAGCGATAATGGTCATGCCGGGTGCTTTAAAACCTTGTCCAGCTTTCGCCGATGAAAGTACAGCGGACATTGAAAAGCGCCTGAATGATCTTGAAGAGCAGGTAGCGGACCTTAAACAGGAATTATGGAAGAAAAGTCAGGCCTCGCCGACCAATATCACGGCCAATGCCAAGGATGGATTCTCCATTAAATCAGAAGATGGGAATTATAGTTTGAAGATCGGCGGCTATGCGCAGGCCGTGGCCCGTGAATTTACCGACAATAAAAAAGGCGATCTGGGTTACGCGAGCAGTGTTATACCCCGCCGGGTCAGGCTTATCATCCAGGGCACGGTGGCGCATGATTTTGATTTTTATATCCAGCCTGAGTTCGGTTATACGAATACTTACAGCTCCATCACGGCAACCGCTCCCACGGCTTACGCTGTCGGCCTTCAGGACGCGTGGATGGATTGGAAATATTTACCATGGGCGACGATCAAAGCCGGTAAGTTTAAAACACCATTTGATCTTGAGAACTTACAGGATACCCGCTATACGGCTTTTACCGAGATAGGCATAACCGGGAACCTTTCACCACAGCGTGATGTCGGCGTTCAATTAGGCGGCAGCCTGTTAAATGATATGGTGAGTTATGCGGGGGGTATTTTTGGCGGAGCGGCTGACCGTGAAAACAGTTACGGCGGTTTTGCCACGGCCCCTGGCGATACGAATGAAAAGGCCGGGGTTTGCCGTATCTTTGTCAAACCATTTAAAAACACCAATATTGTAGCATTGAGCGGCCTTGGTGTTGGCTACGCTGTCAGTTATGGAAAGGTGAAAGGAACTGATATCCCCAGTTATTTTTCGACTGGTCAGGCCCCGGTATTCACCTATAACAGCAATGTATCCGCCGCCGGACCCCAAATACGCACATCACCTCAAGCGTATTATTACTTTAAACCCTTGGGAATTTTGGCTGAAAAGGTCAATTCCCAGGAGGAATTGGAATATAAGGGAACCGGGAATAATTATTACCGCGATAAACCCACTAACAGGGCTTGGGAAGTGACTGGTAGCTATGTCCTGACAGGGGAAGATGCTTCATACAACGGGGTTGTACCGCTTCACGATTTTGATCTATCGAGCGGTCACTGGGGCGCTTTTGAACTGGTCGCACGTACCGGGGAATTAAAGCTTGATAGTTCAATATTCAGCGAGAACTTTGCGAATTTGAATACATCCATATCTGATGAGAAAACATGGGGTACCGGGATCAACTGGTATTTGAACAGGAACGTCAAATTAGCCGCTGATTTTGAACAAACCAAATACAGGCGCGGGGCGGTTAATTCCTCAAGTACGGATGACCGTAAAACCGAAAATCTATTCACCGGTTTGGCACAACTTAATTTTTAATCAGGGGGGAATGATGAAAAGGATATTTTTTGTTGTATCACTGCTCTTATGGACATTGGCGCAAACCGCCTTGGCCGATGATATTATTGTCGCTGGAGCCGCGAATGTGCAATTTACCCTGGAAGACTTAAAAGCGGAGTTTACCAGGGAAACAGGTATCGGCGTCAAGACGGTCATCGGATCCTCAGGAAAATTAACATCACAAATCGAGAACGGGGCGCCATTCGACGTGTTTTTGTCCGCGGACATGAAATATCCGGCAACGCTTTATAAAGAAGGGTTTTCTTTGCGTTCGCCCAAGGCCTATGTGTATGGTGTTTTGGTGCTTTGGACGATGAAAGATATAGATTTATCAAAAGGCATCAAAGTTTTGAACGACACAGGTATCGGTAAAATCGCGTTGGCTAACCCCGATTTAGCGCCTTATGGCCGTCAGGCGGTAAACGCGTTAAAGTATTATAAGCTTTACGGGCCATTGCAGAAGAGAATAGTCTTGGGGGAGAGCCTCTCCCAAGCCAATGAGTTTATCTCAACACAAGCCGCGGGCATCGGATTTACCGCGGAGTCGATCGTCATGGCCGCCAATATGAAGGGCAAAGGCAAATGGGTTGAGGTACCTCCGGAGTCATATGAACCTATCGCCCAGGGCGTGATTGTGCTAAAATACGGTCAAGAGACGCATTCCAAAGAGGCCCGTGAATTTTATGATTTCCTTTTTTCCTCACCGGCCAAGGAAATTTTCAGGAAGTACGGCTATAAACTCCCGTGAATAAATTGACCGGCACGATCATCCTGATTGAATCATCCCCGCATATGTCCATGGTGGACGTTGAGGTGGAGGGGGATATTTTCAGTTCGATCGTCCTGGAAACCCCCTCAACAGCCTCGTATTTAAGAAAAGGAAACAACATCAGCCTGCTATTTAAAGAAACTGAAGTATCCATCGGAAAGAATTTAACGGGGATGATCAGTTTGCGCAACAGATTCAAGGCAACGGTCAAGCGGCTTGAGGGGTCAGAAATTCTTACCAAGGTCGTCCTTAATTATAAATCCAGGGCAATAATTTCCCTCATTTCCTCGCGTTCAGCGCGGAAGTTAGAGTTGGCTGTCGGGGATGTCGTTGAATGGCTGGTGAAAACCAATGAGGTTTCTCTCCTTAGCGAGGTTTAAATGCATCTGGATTGGCAGCCTCTATTTTTGACTTTTCAGCTGGCCTCGATCGTCACGGCCATACTATTTGTCATCAGCGTCCCTTTAGCTTATTGGATCGCCTTTTCAAAAAAAAGATTTAAATACATCATAGAAACACTTGTCAGCATGCCCCTGGTTTTGCCTCCCACGGTCATTGGGTTTTATCTTCTCGTGGTTTTCAGCCCCCAATATTTTCTGGGACATTTTTTACAGACTTACCTTGGGATCAGGATTGTTTTCAGTTTTACCGGCCTTGTCATCGGTTCCGTGCTATTCAGCCTTCCTTTTATGGTCAATCCCATCAAGGCGGGATTGCAGAATTTTTCGCCGGCTTTGATAGAAGCGTCCTATGTCTTAGGAAAATCCTCCTGGGAAACCTTATGCCGGGTCATCCTGCCTAATATCAAACCGGCTTTGTTAACGGGTATTATCATGGCTTTTGCCCATACTATCGGTGAATTCGGGGTGGTGCTCATGATCGGGGGCAATATCCCCGGCGAAACAAGGCTTGCTTCGATAGCTATTTACGACCAGGTGGAAGCGTTAAATTACGAAACCGCAGGCCTGTACGCGTTGATACTGGTGCTCATTTCATTTTTCACCCTGCTTGTCTTCTATTATTTGAACCGTAAACCCTTAAAGATTTTTTGATGATCAAGATTAGAATTAAAAAAGAGATGAACACGCCGCAAGGCAAGGAGTCGCTTGCCCTTGACCTTAATATTGCCAAGGGTGAATTTATTGCTCTTTTTGGCCGGTCAGGTGCCGGAAAAACAACTTTTTTACGGATACTGGCCGGATTAACACAGCCGCAGGAAGGATATATAGAGGTAGGTGGGGAAGTTTGGTATGACAGCCGCAAAAAGATCAATCTTCGCGTTCAGCAAAGAAGGACAGGATTTGTCTTTCAGGAAAGCAGTTTGTTCCCGCATATGACGGTCCGAGAAAATTTGGAATATGCCTGTGACGATGATAATGCGGCAGGCAGCATCAGGGAATGGATTGATATCCTGGGATTAAAAGGCCTGGAAGGCCAGAAGCCTGATAAATTATCCGGTGGTCAAAAGCAAAGGGCAGCCCTTGCCCGGGCCCTGGTCAACAGGCCTAAGATCCTGCTTTTGGACGAGCCTTTATCGGATTTGGACATTCAAGCGCGAATAGGCATGCAGGATGAGATCATCAGGGTTTACCAGAAAACCGGGATCACAACGGTCCTTGTGAGCCATGATCTGTCGGAAGTGTTTAAAATGTCGAAGAAGATCTTCGTCATTGATCAGGGCAGGATCAAGAGGTCAGGCAGTCCCCAGGAAGTTTTTGTGGATCATGATCTGAGCGGCAAATTTAAATTTACCGCTGAGATCATTGAGGTCCAAAAGGATGGTGTCGTTAATATCCTGATACTTGGCATCGGCAATAATGTGTGCAAGGTGGTCGCTTCCGATGAAGAGATCGCCGGATTGAAAGCAGGCAGCAGGGTGATCGTGGCGGCCAAGGCATTCAATCCTCTTATTTTATCTCAAAAAAAATGAAGCGTTTTTAATCCTCTTTTGGTATAATTTGGCGTTTGTATAAACGTTAATAACAAGGAGGGGGCATGAAGAAAACGATAGCTGTAGTCCTGATCATCGCTTTTTTTACCACAGGATGCACCGGTTCGTTCAATCTAACACGTAAAGTTTATAATTGGCACCGCTCTCAAACAGATAAATGGTCCGATGAGCTCTGCTTCCTCATTGTCGCTTTGATACCGGTATACAGCCTGGCTACCCTGGCTGACGCTATTGTGTTTAACTCAATTGAATTCTGGACAGGCAAGAACCCTGTTGATATGAGTTATGTCCCTCCGGCTTCCCGTATTGTGCAAAACGGCAACGAAAAATACAGGATGTCGTTTAATTCAAAAACGAACCAGGTTACCCTGACTTCCCTGGCGTCGGGCAATAATAATCATGGGGTGATCTTTGAAAGATCGGACAACATGATCACTGCCAAAAATGAGCAGGGCAAGGTGTTGTATTCTTCTGTCCAGAATCAGGACGGAGGGGTATCAATTTATGACGGCAACGGCAAGCTGGTCAAGAATTACCCGGCTGGCCAGATCGCCTTGCTTAAAGAACATTACATGGCGACCAACTAAAGTTATAGTCATGTTATTTGCAGGGTTAAAAGCCCCCACGGCTTGTTATTGAATGACAGCGGTGGGGGCTTTTTTCTTAAGTTGCCTATGGGAAATACTTCCAAAAAATCATTTCATTGGGGCCGGTGGATAGCGGTAGGGCTTATCACCATTGTCGTACTGTGGTTTGCCCAGCAGGTCATTTTAAAGCCCGTCATTGAAGCGGTTGCGTCAAAGGTGATAGGCGCCAGGGTAACCCTTGGAAGTTTTTCGTTAAATATCATCACTCATGAGATCCATATCACCGATTTCAAGATCTATAATGAGGAAGGTTTCCCGCCGCAGCTATTTTTTGACGCTTCTGAAATACTTGTTGATATCAACCTGCCTGAAGCCATGAAAGGGGTATATCATATGCCCCTGGTCGTTTTCCGTTTAGATAAAATGATCGTCTTCAAGAACGCGCAGGGCAAGTTGAATGTCGATGAGCTTAAGATCGTGCAGGAAAAATTGCATGAAAAGAAAAAGGGGCCGATGCCCAATTTCAAGATAGATGTGCTTAAATTGAACATTGAACAGGTCGTTGTTGAGGATGACGGCAAAACGCCTCCGGTCATCGAAGCGTACGACCTGAACCTCAAGGACAAAACGATCCTTAATGTCAACAGTGTGCCAAAGCTCGTGGGCCTGGTCTTGTTTGAGGCTTTAAAGCCGACGGCCATCCAAAGCGCGGGCATGTACGCCGCGACAACGCTTTTGGGGGTAGGGTTCCTGCCGGGACTGGCGATAGGCGTTGCCATCGCCAACGATAAAGCAAGTGCTGATATGCCCCATTCTTCCGGCCAGGTATATCAAAACATACTGCAATTGGTCCAGCGCTTAGGGCGCGTCAAAAGCGCGGATAATTTAGCCGAAAAGATCTCAGCCAAGGTGTATGATTGCGATATTTCCATTGAGGTTGATGATCAGGGTTGGGGAAAATCAAAGATAACCATCAAAGCCAGGAAATATTTTTTGCCAAAACCAGAGATCGCGGCGGGATTACTGTACCAGTTAAAAGAACAGCTGAAATGAGATCTGGGGGTTGACAAAAATTTTTTTTAAAGGATAATGCACATATGTGCATAATTAGGATCGAACGATGAGGCCCAAGAAAACAAGGTGGGTCAAATGCGCTCCTTGCGCAAGGATCTTTTTTCCGAAAACAAGGTCCGGCGATAATGGCCAATGCATTGTGCTATCTTTGGATGAGTTTGAGGCGATCAGGCTTTTGGATTATGAGGGGCTGTCTCAGCTCCAGGCATCCGCCAAAATGCGTGTCCACCGTTCCACGGTTTCAAGGATAGCGGCCTCTGCCAGAAAAAAACTGACGCAGGCATTGGTTGAGATCAAGGCGTTAAGAATTGAGGGTGGCTGCTGTAAAATGATCAACGGGAGATAAAGGTATGAAAAAGAAAACAGTGCTGTTTGTCTGTATCCATAACGCGGGAAGAAGCCAGATGGCTGAGGAACTTTTAAGAAAATTGGCAGGGGAGCGTTTTGAGCCGGAAAGCGCCGGTCTTGAACCGGGAAAGCTTAATCCCGTCGTTGTTGAGGCGTTAAAAGAAGACGGGATAGATATATCCGCCAAACAAACCAAGGCCGTGTTTGATCTATTTAAAACCGGGAAAAAGTATGACTATGTCATTACCGTATGCGATGAAACAAGCGCGGAAAAATGCCCTGTATTTCCAGGCGTAAGCCAAAGATGGCACTGGAGCTTTAAAGACCCTTCAGCTTTTGGAGGCACTCACGAAGAGAAATTGGCCAAGACAAAAATAGTCAAGGAAGAGATCCGGCAAAAGATCAAGGAATGGATACAGGCAAAATAAAATGATAACTCCGGCATGCAAAAAGCTTTCATTTTTGGACAGATTCCTGACATTATGGATCTTTTTGGCGATGGCCATGGGGGTCGGGGCGGGTTTTTTCATTCCCGGCATAGTATCCTTTTGGGATCAGTTTAATTCAGGGACAACCAATGTCCCGATCGCCGCGGGGCTTATCCTCATGATGTACCCGCCCTTGGCGAAAGTCAAATATGAGGAATTGGGGGATGTGTTCAAAGACGTTAAAATACTGACCTTATCCTTGGTGCAGAACTGGGTCATCGGCCCGGTATTGATGTTTATCTTGGCCATAACCTTCTTGAGAGGGTACCCGCAATATATGGTTGGATTGATCATGATCGGCCTTGCCCGGTGTATCGCCATGGTTATCGTCTGGAATGATCTGGCAGATGGCGACAGGGAGTATTGCGCGGGATTAGTCGCCTTTAACGCGATCTTTCAGGTGCTGTTTTTTTCCGTATATGCCTGGGTATTTATCACGATATTGCCCGGGGCCTTCGGGCTTAAGGGCACCGTTGTCCATGTGACGATCATTCAAATTGCCAGAAGTGTTTTTATTTATCTTGGCATTCCCTTCCTGGCGGGAATGTTTTCAAGGTTTGCATTGCTCCGTTTGAAAGGAAGGGAATGGTATGACAGGGTTTTTATCCCCCGCATCAGCCCCATGACCTTGTTCGCGCTTCTGTTCACCATTTTTGTCATGTTTTCCCTTAAAGGTGAATTTATCGTCAAGATCCCGTTGGACGTGATCCGCATCGCGATACCGTTATTGATCTATTTTGTCGTGATGTTCTTTATTTCTTTTTATATGGCCAGAAGTGCAGGGGCCGATTACGGCAAGACGGTCACGCTCTCATTCACGGCGGCAAGCAATAATTTTGAACTGGCCATCGCGGTAGCCATCGCGGTTTTTGGGATCAATTCGGGCGCGGCCTTCGCGGCAGTCATTGGGCCTTTGGTCGAAGTGCCGGTCATGATAGGGCTTGTCAATGTAGCACGGGCGTTTCAGATCAAAACATTATAAATAATTCGGGAATTTCGTGAATTCCTTGGCATATTCCCTGCTGAGGGTGCCGTTTTTAATAAGTCCTGTCAAGCATTGCTCCATGGTGTACATGCCCTCATCGCCTGTCACCATTTGCCCGTGAATTTCAAGCAAGGCCCCCCGGCGGATGATGTTCCGGATCGGTATCGTCGGGATCAAAACCTCCGTGGCCAAGACCCTGCCTTCTTTCCCTTCAAGAGGGATCAATGTCTGACCGATGATGCCGATAAGGTTTTCGGCCAATTGGGTGCGGATCTGGTTTTGTTTACCCGGCGGGTAGGAATCGAGGATGCGGTTAATGGATTCCACCGTGTCCGGGGCGTGAAGGGTTGTTAACACCAGATGCCCGGTTTCGGCGGTGGTCAGCGCCATGGAAATAGATTCAGGGTCACGGATCTCGCCCACGACCACCACGTCCGGGTCCTGGCGCAGGGCATGCTTAAGCGCGCTGGTGAAAGTACGGGTGTTTGTGCCAACTTCGCGCTGAATGATCAGGCTTTTGAGGGATTCATGGACGTATTCAATGGGGTCTTCGATCATGACGATCTTAAAGGGGCGTTCTTTATTGATCAAATCCACCATATAATTCATCGTGGTGGTTTTGCCGCTTCCGGCAGACCCGCAGATCATGATCAATCCCTTGCGTTTGCGCGCAAGCTTTGCCGCGATGGCTGGCAGTCCTAATTGTTCAGCCGAAGGGATGATGGTCGGCAATATGCGGATATTGGCCGCGGGACGGCCTTTTTCAACGTGAGCATTGATCCTGAAATTAAAGTCTTTGACACCTATATAGGACAAGTCGATGTCCTGTTCTTCCAGGAATATTTTTCGTTGGGCTTCGGTCATGATATTAAACAGAAGATTTTGGATATCTTCTAATTTTAACGGCGGCAGATCAGAGGTTTGCAGCACCCCGTGGATCCTGTAAACGGGGGGTTCACCCACCACCAGATGGATATCGGTGGCATGGTGTTCAATGGCTATTTGAAGCAGGGGCATGACCTTTGTATAATCCATAATAGGTTTAGTTTAGCATAAATTGAGGCCTTTTTGCTACATCTCTCTTAGGTTGACATTAGACAAATCGACCTTTATAATGCTCTGTCTTATTTAAAATAAAATAGAGGGCAGGACTGTGCAGGCTGCGAATCCATATATTTATAAGATCAAACCCTATATTCCTGGCAAACCTATAGATGAGGTCAGGCGCGAGCTGGGTTTAAAAAGTGTCATTAAACTGGCGTCTAACGAGAACCCCTACCCGCCATCGCCCAAAGCGCTGGCGGCCATGAACCTGGCTGCCCGTGAGGTCAATCGTTATCCGGACGGGGGTTGTTTTCAACTTCGCTGTGCCCTGGCCAGGAAACTCCATGTTGACGATGATCAGCTGATTTTCGGCAATGGTTCGGATGAGATCATTGTCCTGGCGGTTAAAGCTTTCGCGGCCAAAGGCGACGAAGTCATCATCGCCAAGCCTTCATTCCTGATATATGAGATCGCCTCGACTTTATCCGGTGCCCGATTGCACCAGGTTCCGCTTAAAGAATTCCGTTATGACCTTCAGGGAATGAAAGCCAAGATAAACGCGCGTACCAAGATCATTTTTATCGGAAATCCTGACAATCCGGCCGGAACCTATATCACGCAGCGCCAGGCAGAGGAATTTCTGCGCTCGGTGCCCAAGAGTACCCTGGTTTTCTTTGATGAAGCCTATTTTGAGTACGTTCAGGCCAATGATTATCCGGATACGCTGGCTTTGATGAAGAAATACCCGAACGTGATGACCACCCGTACTTTTTCCAAAATGTACGGCTTGGCAGGCCTTCGCGTTGGTTATGGGATTGCCAGCCGGGAGATTATCGATATTCTAAACCGTTTACGCGAGCCTTTTAATGTCAACAGCATGGCCCAGGCCGCGGCCGTGGCGGTATTGGCTGATGAGGTGTATTATCGTAAGATCGCCAAAGAGATCAATGAGCAAAAACAATACTTGTACCGGTCCCTTGAAAATTTGGGCCTTGCGTATGAGGTGAGCTTCACGAATTTTATCCTGGTCCGTGTGGGGGGCGACAGTAGCCAGGCCGCCGGGAAATTGCTCAAAAAGGGTGTCATTATCCGGGACATGGCCGTATGGGGATTAAAGGGTTACATTCGCGTCTCCATCGGCAGCGCCTCGGAAAACAAGCGTTTTATCAAATCATTGGGGGAGATTCTATGATCGTTATTTTACGCCCGGATGCTACCGAGGCTAATATCCAGCATATCGTTGAGCGTGCCGGGAAGCTTGGGCTTAAAGCCAACATTTCGCGCGGGGTGGAGCGCACGGTGATCGGTTTCATAGGCCCCGAGGACGGCCTTCGCGGCATTCCCCTGGAAGTTTTCCCTGGCGTTGACCAGGTCCTGCAGGTATTAGCGCCTTATAAATTAGTGTCCCGGGAATTTAAAAAAGAAAATACCGTCATTAAACTGCCTTACCACACAACGGTCGGAGGTTCCAAGATCGCGGTGATGGCGGGACCGTGTTCGATTGAAAGTTATGAAGGGATGCTTTCCATCGCCAAGATGGTCAAGGCTTTGGGCGCCAATATTTTGCGCGGGGGGGCATTTAAGCCGCGTACTTCTCCGTATGATTTTCAGGGTTTGGGCGAGGAAGGATTAAAGATACTACAGGCCGTGGGAAAGGAAGTCGGCATCTGCACGATTTCCGAGGTCATGGATACCCGACAGGTTGACCTTTTGGTCAAGTACGTCGATATCCTGCAGATCGGGGCGCGCAATATGCAGAATTTCTCGCTGTTGAAAGAAGTCGGTATTTCCAAAAAACCGGTCATGCTCAAGCGGGGCATGAGCGGCACCGTCAAGGAATGGCTGATGTCCGCCGAGTACCTGTTGGCAAACGGGAACTTTGATGTCATGCTTTGCGAACGCGGTATACGTACTTTTGAGACCGCCACGCGTAACACGCTTGATATCAATGCCGTGGCCGTGGCCAAACGCCTGTCGCATCTGCCGGTGGTGGTCGATCCAAGCCACGGCACAGGCTCATGGGAGTATGTGGCCGCGGGGGCCCGGGCTGGTATTGCCGCGGGCTGCGACGCGTTGATGATCGAGGTCCATGATAACCCTGAAGAGGCTCTGTCCGACGGGGCGCAGTCTTTAAGGCCGGATAAATTCAAAGAATTGCTGGTTTCCTGCAAACGCATCGCCGCGGCGGTCGATAGGGATTTCTAAAATAAGGAAAATTATGTTCAATCGAAAAGAGCTTTTCAGAAGGGTTGCGATCGTCGGCGTTGGTTTTATGGGCGCGTCGCTTGGCTTAGCCATCAAGAAAAAAGGATTGGCCCGTGAGGTCGTCGGTATCGGACGTCATGAAACGTCATTGAGGGAGGCGACCGATATTGGCGCCATTGATGAGGGGACAATGGACTTTAACAAGGGGATCATCGGCGCGGATTTGATCGTCCTGGCCACCCCGGTCAACACGGTCCTGGATATCATTGAGATCCTTGGGAAAGACCACCGGCGCGGATGCATCATCACGGACCTGGGAAGCACCAAGACCGCGATCGTGGAACGCGCTGAAAAGGTTTTGCATCATTCGCTTCTTTTTGTGGGGTCCCACCCTTTGGTCGGTTCCGAGAAAAAAGGGCCTTCCCACGCCAATGCCCAGCTGTATGAGGGCGGTGTCTGCGTGATGACACCGACGGACAAGACCAATCGCCTCGCCCGCGAGAAGATCAAGCAATTCTGGACGCAATTAGGATCTTCGGTCAAAATAATGACGCCCCAGGAACATGACCAGGCCCTGGCCTATATCAGCCATCTGCCGCATCTGGCGGCATTCGCCCTGATGAAGGCCATGCCTGATAATTACCTGGAACACGCGACACAGGGATTAAAGGACACCACCCGTATCGCGGCATCAGATCCCCTGATTTGGAGGGATATCGCGTTATCCAACCACAAGCCGATCCTTAAAGCCCTGGATGAAGCGGTCAAGGTCCTGTCCCAGATGCGCCGTGCCATCGTGGCCCGTGATCAGGACGCCCTGACGGACATATTTAAACAAGCCAAGGACAAACGGGAACGATTGGGGACATAAAGATGCTCAATGAACATTTAGTCATCACCTTAGACGGCCCCGCGGGCGCGGGGAAAAGCACGGTGGCAAAAAGCCTGGCCGGGAAATTAGGCATTACCTATCTTGATACCGGCGCTATGTACCGGGCGCTGACTTTAAAAGCCCTGCGGTTAAAGATGGACCTTTCCGATGAAGAGGCTTTGACCACGCTTGCCCGTAATACCAAGATCTCGTTTAAAGAAGCGCCGGATGGTTCATTGAACATCACCCTGGACGGCGAGGATGTTTCCGTGGCGATCCGCACCCCTGAGGTTACCAACAATACCTATTACGCGGCCAGGACTCCTGGGGTAAGGACCTTGATGGTCGGCTGGCAGCGGGCCATTGGCCAAAGCCGGTCCATTGTCACCGATGGGCGCGATCAGGGCACGGTGGTTTTCAAGGATGCCCGCTATAAATTCTACGTCGATTGCGATGTGGAAGAACGTGTGCAGCGACGATATAAGGAATTGGTCGCGGCCGGCAAGGCCATAGACTTAGACCAGTTGCGCGGTGAAATGATAGAGCGTGACCAGAAAGATTTTACCCGCGCCGTCGGTCCCTTGAAAAAGGCGCCTGATGCCATTACCGTCGATTCCACCGGATTGACGGTGGAAGGAACGGTGGAAAAGATCATGAAACTGCTCCAGCTATGATTAAGCACTCCAATATCCGTAATTTCTCCATCATCGCGCATATCGACCACGGCAAATCCACTCTGGCGGACAGGTTTTTATTGTTTGCCGGTGCCATCGACGAGCGTAAATTCCACAATCAGATGCTTGACGATATGGACCTTGAGCGCGAGCGGGGCATTACCATCAAAGCTTCGGCTGTGCGCCTGAATTACAAGGCCCTTGACGGGCAGGAATATATTTTCAATCTGATCGACACCCCCGGCCACGTGGATTTCTCCTATGAAGTTGAAAAATCCCTGCGCGCCTGCGAAGGGGCGCTGCTTTTGATCGATGTCACCCAGGGGGTGGAGTCACAAACCATCGCCAATTATTACCTCGCCATTGATAACAACCTGGAGATCCTGCCGGTGATCAACAAGATCGACATCGCCAACGCGGATATCGATGAGGCTAAACGCCAATTTATAGAGATCCTAAAATTTAAATTAGAGGATATTCAATTGGTGTCGGCCAAGGAAGGTTTGAATATCGGGGAGTTATTTGAGAAAATAGTGAAATTTATCCCCCCGCCTGAAGGGGATCCTCAGGCCCCTCTCAAGGCCCTGGTTTTTGACATGAAGTATGATATTTACAAGGGGATTATTATTTATGTGCGCGTCTTTGAAGGGGCCATCAAGCCGGGTGTGCGCATACGGTTTATGAACGTAGGGAAGGATTTTGACGTGCAGGAAGTCGGTATTTTTGCACCCGCCATCCAGCCGGTCAAGGGCCTGGCCGCCGGGGAAGTCGGATATATCACCTGCAATCTGCATGACCCCAAGGAAATAAGGGTGGGGGACACGGTAACGGAATTAGCCCGTCCGACAGCCTTGCCGTTAGAGGGTTACCGCCAGCTCAAACCGCTGGTCTTTTGCGGGGTCTATCCGGTCAATGCCGGTGATTACGCGCCCTTGCGCGAGGCGATCGATAAATTGCGCCTTTCAGACCCAAGCTTTGTTTACGAACATGAGACATCGCAGTCCTTCGGCTACGGGTTCCGCTGCGGATTTTTGGGGCTTTTGCATATGGAGATCGTGCAGGAACGCCTTGAACGGGAATATGACCTGAATCTTATTTTGACCACACCTAACGTTGGTTATAAGATCATCAGGCGCGATGGCAGCGTGATGGAGCTGGAAAACCCGTCGGATCTGCCCAACGGTTCTGATATCGCCCGCATCGAAGAGCCGGTTTTAGCCGTTTCTATTTTTACGCCGGTCACCTATATGGACGCTGTCATGGAATTAGCCAAGCGAAAACGGGGGCTTTTTCAAAAGAGCGAATTTATCGGGGACCGCATGAAGATCCTGTTTGATATACCGCTCTCCGAGGTGATCGTGGATTTCAATGACCTGATCAAATCCGCCACGCGCGGTTACGGGTCTATTGATTATGAGTTTAAGGATTACGCGGCAGCATCGATCACCCGCCTGGATATCCTGATCAATGACGAGCCCTGTGACGCTTTCTCGTGCATGGTGCATAAAGAACGCGCGTATGACAAGGGCCTGGGGCTTGTCACCAAACTCAAGGAACTTATTCCCCAGCAATTATTTGAAGTGCGCATCCAGGCCCAGGCTGACGGGCGGATCATCTCCTCTGCCAGGGTCAAACCGGCCGGTAAGAATGTCACGGCCAAATGCTATGGCGGGGACATCAGCCGCAAGCGCAAATTATGGGAAAAGCAAAAGGAAGGTAAAAAGAAGCTTAAGCAGATCGGCCGCGTGGAAGTGCCCCAGGAGGCTTTTTTAGCCGCGTTGAAGATTTAGGAAAGGATCATCATGCCCGAAAAAAGGAAGCCCAAGTCAGCGACACGCGAATGGATCGAGTCCATTCTTATTGCCCTTGTCCTGGCCGTATTTATCCGCAGTTATTTTATCCAGCCATTTAAGATCCCCAGCGGCTCCATGCGCATGACGCTCATTGAAGGGGACCATCTCTTTGTTGACAAATGGACCTATGGCCCCCAGATTTTGCCTCCCATGTTCTGGGATATCGGTTTTCAGGAGGGCAGCCCGCTGTTGTCTGTCAGATGGCCGGATTCTTGGCTTGCGATGACCAAAATTCGCCTGCCCGGGTTTAGAAAACCCCGGCGCGGGGATATCATCGTTTTTGTCTATCCGGTGGACCCGACCAAGGATTTTATCAAGCGGCTGATCGCGGTGGGCGGCGAGACCGTTGAGATCAAAGACGGGCTTATTTACATTGACGGCAAGGAAATCACCGACCCCCGTATCAAAAGCACGTATTATTACAACCGGGGCGATTATGGCACCGCGGGCCAACAGGTTCATGTGCCGCCCGGATATGTTTTTGTGATGGGAGACAACAGCGCTTCGAGCTACGACAGCCGTTATTGGGGCTTTGTCCCGGAATCGAGTATCATCGGCAAGGCCGATATTATATTCTGGCCTTTTGACCGCGTCCGGATCTTGCAGTGAGAGGCCTGCATTTGGGTTTGGCGCTTATAGCGCTGGCAATCGGGATATCTGGCTGCCGGACATCTTCGCCTAAACCTGAATCGGGCAGGGCTGACACCATTTCAGCATTGACGACGATGACCCAGGGGCTGACCAACCAGCCGGTCACGCGAGAGCAGTTGAGGAATTTATCTCTACAGGTGGCGCATGATCCGCAGGCGCAATCCGCCATCCGTTCGATCAATACGGCATTAAGCCCTCAGCATACGGTTAAATATTGCCCGGAGGATGGACAGCGGTTTAGCGCGGATATGATTTATTGCCCGGATCAAAAAGTTAAACTTGAATGGGTCGATTGAGCCACTTAATGTGGCTCAATCCCTGAAAAACCGCATTAATGGAATACTATGGCGCTTACATTTGCCAACAAAGTGACCGTCGGACGGATCCTGATCGTCCCGTTTTTTATCGCGGCGGTCATGTATATCTCCCCGCAGCATGAATATTTCCGCTGGGCGGCCTTGATGCTCTTTATAGTGGCAGTCGTCTCTGATATTATTGACGGGTATATTGCCAGGACCCGCGGGCAGAAAACAAAAGCCGGGGCTATCCTGGACCCCCTGGCGGATAAAATACTCCTGATCAGCGCGTTTATTTGCCTGTATATCAAACGCGGGTGTTTTACGGACATTCATTTCCCGTTATGGTTTGTCGTGGCCATCATCAGCCGGGACATCATGTTATTGTTGGGGTCCATGGTCGTTCAGTTGTCCACGGGGAAATTGGAGATAGAAGCAAACCGCTCAGGCAAGTTCACCGCGTTCTTGCAGATCGTTTGTGTGCTGGGCGTTTTACTGCAGTTGAAATTCACTTTTGTGTTTTGGTACGTGGCGCTGGTGGCCACATTTATTTCAGGCGTGATCTATATCAAAGAAGGGATAAAAGCTCTCAATGAGTCTGCTATTTCTGGCGATTAGCGTGTGTCTCGCTTATTTGATCGGATCTATCCCTGTGGCCTATATTTTCGGCCGTGTGCTCAAGAACATAGATATCCGCGAACACGGATCAGGGAATATGGGGGCTACCAACGCTTTTAGGGTATTAGGCAAGTGGCCCGGCACGTTTGTCTTGCTATTGGATATTATCAAGGGTATCATCCCTGTCACGTTTTTGGCCAACGCTTTCGGCCTGCAAGACGCCCTGTCCTTAGTTATTATTGCGGTGGCAACCGTGGCAGGGCACAACTGGACCGTGTTTTTAGGCTTTAAAGGCGGCAAAGGCATGGCAACAAGCCTGGGGGTGTTGATCGGTTTAGCCATCCAATTCCAGGTATTGAGGATCATCCTGCTGATCGTGACCATGACCTGGCTTGCGCTTTTTCTTTTATTCGGCTTTGTGTCCCTGGCTTCCATAGCCGCGGCTGTTGTTTTCCCTATATTGATGGTGGCATTTTTGGAGCCTTTCCCGTTAATTATCATGTCTATTGTACTGTGTATTTTTATCGTTTTCCGCCACAGCTCCAACATTAAACGCCTGGCCAAGGGCCAGGAAAACCGCGTTTCATTCCCTTTCCGTAAACGTCCTTGAATCCAAAGGTCCTCATTCTTTATTTTTCATGAATTTTTATAATTAACAGGCCTTCCCCGCATTCTTCCGTCGATGAGTTATTCAGAAAGCGCTTTCTTTAAAGCGTCCAAACGCCCTTGTTTTCACTTTTTGGCATGTTACACTTCGTTTAGAGGCGGTAAAGTGGAGAAAAAGGGGAGAATTAAAATGGATTTTAACGATATTTCATTAGCAGGGACAAAGGAATCGCCTATGCGCGATATTATCCATAAAACCACATCGATTTTAAATGGCCGGGGGAAGGTCATCTCCTTGCGTGAACATGCCGAAGAAAAGGAATGTGTCACGGATGTCCGGAAGAACTTTATTTATCTGGCTTCTGAAGCCCAAAGCGAAGAGGACCAGTCGATCCCACAGGTGCATATCGCGAAATCGTTTGACAGTGTCCGTCAGGACGAAAAATTTGCGTTTCGGGTCAAAGGGTTCTTTTATGTCAATCACAGCCGGCGTTTGATGAAGGTGGCTTACTGCCATACCTTGAGGATCACATTACACTGGAACATGAAAGTTTCTTCTCCCAAGAAGACCGTGACTATGGCCTAGGAACCGAAACTGTCACTTCTTCTGATCGTGAACTCCGCATAATACCGCGGGGTTCTTTTTTATTGGAATTGGCGATTTCGGTTTTATGGGGTATACTTGACTGATATGTTATGGGTTAATATCTTCAGGGGCATAGTTTTGCTCATAGGCATCGTTGTCATTGCTTTTGATGCGGAGCTTTATATTTATTGCAAGAAGCAAAGCGTGGAATTGAATTCATTGAAAGACAGGCTTGATGTGGAGTCGGAATTCAACGGAAATAAGTTCAAATATCAACAACAGCAAATTGAATCTCTCAGAAGAGACCTGGATGATGCCCGGCAGCAGATCAAAAACCAGAATGATGAGAATAAGAGTATCCAGACTTCCCTGGTGGATATTGAAGCGGAGGCGGATGCCATCAAGCAGGACATGAAGGGTTGGCAGAAGGATTACGTGACTATTCTGGCGCAGATCGAGAAAAAGATGGATGATTCCGGGCAGGAGTTAAAAGGCGTTCAGGATAGCATCAATTCATTGAAGGCGGATGTCGAGAAAATAACCCCAGCCCCACCCGAAAAGGATAAAAGTGAAAATCAAACCTAAAGATTTCCAGGTGATGGAAGGCCGGAAGGTGGATCTTGATCAGCGCCCCACCATCATCAAGCCGTTTTACAAATCCAGGGACCAATATAAGGAGATCTTGGCCCAGCATATAGAAGAATCAAGCAGTCTGCAAAATATCCTTTACGCGGATAACCGTTATGCCATTTTGCTGATTTTCCAGGCCATGGATGCCGCCGGAAAGGACGGGGCTATCAAGCATGTGATGTCCGGCGTCAATCCCCAGGGCTGCCAGGTCTTTAGTTTCAAGCATCCCAGCCCCGAAGAGCTGGACCATGATTTTTTATGGAGGACAACCCGTGACCTGCCGCAAAGGGGGAAGATCGGCATTTTCAACCGTTCTTATTATGAGGAAGTTTTGATCGTCCGTGTCCATTCGAAGATCCTTGAAGGGGAACAGATACCGGTGGATCTGTTAAATACCAAAACTATTTGGGACGAACGTTTTCGGTCGATCAGGGATCTGGAAAAACATCTTTATAGCAATGGCACAAGGGTCATCAAGTTCTTTTTGCACCTTTCCAAAGAAGAACAACGGCGCCGCTTTCTCAAGCGCCTGGATGACCCCGCCAAGAATTGGAAGATCAGCCCTGCGGATATAATAGAACGAAAATTCTGGAAAGAATATATGAAGGCCTATGAGGCTTGTTTGAGCGCCACCAGCAGTTCCAAGTCCCCCTGGTTTATTGTCCCCGCTGATGATAAGGAAAACGCGCATCTGATCATCTCCCAGATCATTGTAGATACCCTTAAAAGCCTGAAAATGTCCTACCCCAAGGCAGACGCCCGGCACAAAAAGGAATTATCAGAGATACGCAGAGATCTTTTGAAATAGGGCGCTATTTTTAATAATCCCATGACAGTTTTTTTATTTATGTTATAATTTTTAATTCTTGAGTAAGCTTATTTATAGGGGGAATTTATGGATCAGTTATCAAGATCTAAGGATGATAAGGTGTCTTCCAAAGATGAGGAACTTTTAGCCAAAGAAGCCCAATATTGCTCTTGGGGGGATACTGTCCATTATGCCAAAGAGCTCAAGATCTTTAGCCGTTCAGAAGGCATCTATGTTTATGACAGCCATGGGACGCGGTATCTTGATCTGCAGATGTGGCATTCCGTGGCAAATTTTGGTTATAAGAATGAATATATCAATAATATTGTCAAAGACCAGATCGACGCCCTGCCTCAGCTTTCCTGCCAGTATCTGCATGAGGAAAAGATCCTTCTTTCCGAGAAGATCGCCCGGAATATTGAAAAGACTTTCGGCGAAAAAGGCAGGGTGCATTTTAATATTGGCGGGGCCGCCGCTATCGAAGACGCGATAAAGATCGTCCGAAATTACACCAAGAAGAATCCCGCCTTTGCCTTCATGGGCGGATACCATGGCCGTACGCTCGGTGCCACGGCGTTGACGTCCAGTTATCGCTACCGGGAACATTTCGGCCATTTTTCAGACAGGGCCCATTTTGTCCCGTATCCTTATCAATTCCGTTGTCCCGCGGGCAAGGGAGAGGCGTGCACCTGTGACATGTCCTGCTTTAAGGATTTTGAGAAATTATTCGAGTCGGAGTACTATTCTTTGGTCAATCCTAAAACAAAGAATTGTGAATATGGCGCATTTTTTGTCGAACCGGTGCAGGCCACCGGAGGTTACATCGTCCCGCCGAAAGGTTATTTTAAAGAGCTCAAGAAATTGCTCGACCGATACGGGGTTTTATTTGTTTCTGATGAAGTGCATATGGGTTTTTACCGTACGGGTAAAATGTGGGCGATCGAGAATTTTGACGTGGTCCCGGATATCATTGTTTTTGGGAAAGCCTGCACGAACGGCCTTAACCCGCTTTCAGGCATATGGGCGAAGGAACATTTGATTTCTCCTGAGGTTTTCCCTCCAGGTTCAACGCATTCCACCTATTCATCCAATACCATAGGTACGGCCGCCGCCCTGGGCGTGATGAATCTTATCGAACAGTCAGATTTTTCCCATACTGTACCTGAAAAAGGAGGGTATTTTCTCAAACGGCTCAACGAATTAAAGAAAAAATACCCGCAGATCGGGGATGTAGACGGATTAGGTTTGGCCCTGCGCATAGAAATATGCCAAAAAGACGGTCGAACTCCCGATCGTGATCTAACGGACAAAATTATGAACATCGGTTTAAAAGGGACATTAACAGCCGGTGGCCGTAAACAGGGGCTGTTGTTGAGTATCGGCGGATATTATAAGAATGTATTTACTTTGGCGCCGTCCTTGTATATAACCCATCAGGAGATGGATCTGGCGATAGACCTGTTTGAAGAAGCTCTAAAGGAAGGGTTGTAGAATTGAAAAGGTTAGTATGGATTTGTCTTTTTTGGGGGCTTACCGGCTGTTCCACTATGCCTGAGTATCCGGTGAAACCTTTTGATGAGCCCCAGTTTGGGATGAGCAAACGTCAATTGATCGATACATATGGGAAACCCGATTCCGTTGAAATTTATCAAAAACCGGATAAATCAAGGCTGGAATTTGATACCTATGTCAGGGTATATCAATCCTCTGAAGAGAAGGTCCCTGTTTGTTTGATTGATAATAAGGTGGTTGGGTGGGGCAAGGCCTTTTACGAAGACCATTTAAGCACAGACTACATCAGGATAAAGTGAGCCTAAGGAGTTCTTGATGTTAGAAAAACGAAAACATAAAAGGGTCGTCCGGCCATTAAATATCAGGTTTTCTTTCAACGAGTCCTATCCGCCCAATTGGAACCTGTCTTCTTATATAGACAATATAAGTGCCGGCGGGGTGAGGTTTACAGCTCCTTGCGACCTGACAGATAAAGTGCTTAAACTGGAAATCCAATCTCCCCGATGGATTCCCCGTACCCTGGTGCTGGATGCGGTTGTGCTTGAATCAAAACCGAGTGAATATCCGTCATTTTTCAATATTCGCGCCAAATTTGTCAATATTTCAGATGAGCAGGTAAAGGATCTGACCATCCTTGAGAATGATTTCCGTTGATCGTATCGATCTTAGGGTGATTGATGACCGAAGAACTTCCGTCTGGAGTAAATATCATGTGGGACCCGGCTGCCCGGAAGGATTTTGAAGATGTCCTGGCCAAAATCCCGGGTTTTTTACGCGATATCGCCCGCAAGAAGGTGTCGCAAAAGGCGGAAAAGTGCGCCAGTGATGAAAACCGCCGGTTTGTTTCCCTTAAAGATGTGGTGGATGCTTTTTTTTGTGAAACACCATTTGGCTTTCACGGCCCCATGAAGACCGACATGGAAACCCTGGGTATTGATTATCAAAAATATGGCTATTCAAAATAATCCGGTCAAGCCCGATAATAAATTTGCCGACTTTTGCGACAAGGGCATTGTGTTTTCCATGTGCGCTGTCATCTTTGTTTTACCGGCGTCCATTGCCTTGCTGGATTCTTTCGCGGCCCTGGCGGCAACTTTTTATTTATTAAAAAAGATCAACCGCATGGTTATTGATTGGCCTTCAAAAGCTTCCCGCCTTAACACCCTTGAACGATTGGTGTTTATCTGGAAAGGCTTTGCCCCTCCCGTCAATTTTCTTAACCGCCCATTACAGATCTTTACCCTGGCGATCTTGATCTCCGTCATATTCAGCCATTTTCCGGCGCTGAGTTTCAAGGCTTTCATAGGCAAATTCACCAAATGCGTATTCTTGTATTTTAGTTTTTTAGAAGCGTTCACTGATAAGAAGCGTGTCCATATATTCTTGTATTTTTTCCTGGCATCCGCCTCGATAACGGTTTTCAACGGGGTCTTTCAGCATTTCATAGGCAGGGATTTATTAAAGGGGCATATTGTCGCGGGAGGCAGGTTAAATTCATTTTTCTACACGGCTAATGGCTTCGGTGCTTATTTGGTGCCTGTCATTGGGCTGGTCTCCCATTTTTTATATACAGTGATATCCCGTAAAAGACCCTGGATCTGGGCAGTGGGATTGGCTTTCTTTCTTGTTCTGCTATTAGCCTGTTTATGCTGGTCTTATTCCAGAAGTTCATGGTTCGGCTTTTTCGGCATATTTTTTGCAACGGCATTCCTGGATTGGCGCAAAATGCTATGCGCGCTGCCCATATTTTTATTGTGTGTTATTATTTTCCTTCCTTCCCTAAACAGGACCAGGCACATGCAATTGGTCGTCTATCAAGATACCGGTTTTCAAAAAGGTGAAAGCGTTGAGTCCGTGTTAAGACAAGGAGGACAGGGGCGTATCGCTTTTTGGGAAAAAGCGGTCTCGATCATCCGTTCATCTCCCGTCTGGGGAACTGGCCTCAATACGTACATAAAGATCATCAAACAGGACCCTGATGTTAATAAATGGTGGTATGCCCATAATTGCTATCTTCAGTTGGCGGCAGAAACGGGGCTGACCGGGCTGGCTTGTTTTTTATGGATGTTATTTGTTTTGTTCCGTAATGGCCTGTATTATTGCCATCATATAAAAGATACGTGGACGTTGACCTTGCTGCAGGGGGCTGTATCCGGCTTGTTTGGATTTTTGGTCCAAAGTTTTTTTGATAACACGTTTTATACGGTCCAGCTTGGGGTGCTGATGTGGTTGTTGTTCGGGCTGATTGTTGGGCTGACAAGGTTGAATCCTTCTTTTCAAGGGGAATCATGAAATTACACGTAGGCTGTGGGACAAATAAATTAGAAGGATGGGTCAATATTGACGGTGTCAAATCCTGCCATCCGGATCTTGTCCATGACTTAAGCATGCCCTTGCCTTACGGGGATCTATCGGCGGATGAGCTTAAGGCGGAAGGTGTTTTAGAGCATCTTGATAAATACTTGAGGTATTGTGTTTTCGCGGATTGGTCAAGGGTATTAAAAGTTGGCGGGACCATTCATATCGGTGTTCCGGATTTCAAGAAATTGTTATCCCGCATTGTTAAATTCAATTTTGACGATTTTGTCGATACTTTCTTCGGCGAAAACATGTGGGAATCAGAGATTTATATAGGGCATTTCGGGAACCATAAATGGGGTTATTCCCAAAGATCGCTGACGGAATTCATACGGCAGTTTGGCATTGAGCCCGTAGACATTAAAACAAAGGGATTAAACATCAATTATACCGGCCGAAAAGTCAGACATGTTTCATCCGTTGAAATGGATCAGTGGAAGATCTATTCCCATAATAACAAATTTGGCGCCCCGCGCCATTATATGACCTTTGCCGAAGCAAAAGAAAAGATCAGGGAATTCCAGAGGGGGATCTAATTGGCTAAAAGGAAGATCAGGAAAATAGGCATATTGACCAGCGGCGGGGATTGCCCGGGCCTGAATGCCGTTATCCGGGCCGTCACCAAAAAAGCTATCCATGAATATGCGTATGAGGTGGTCGGCTTTAAGGATGGTTTTGAAGGCCTGATCTTTAACAGGCACCGGAAGCTGATTGAAGGGGATGTCTCAGGCATATTAACCCTGGGAGGGACAGTCCTGGGGACAACGAACAGGGCCAATCCGTATAAATATCCAGTTGAAAAAGGCGGACAGGTTATCTACCTTGACCTTTCAAGGCAGGTGCTTGAGAATTTGCGGCGATCAAAGATTGACGCGTTGGTATGCATCGGTGGTGACGGCACTTTAGATACAACTCACCGATTATCCCTCCAGGGTGTTCCCGTGATCGGTGTGCCCAAAACAATTGATAATGACGTCAAAGGGACTGATATCACTTTTGGTTTTGATACGGCGGTCCATATCGCGACAGAAGGGATTGACAGGCTTCATACCACGGCAGAGTCCCAGCATCGGATCATGATCCTTGAGTTGATGGGCCGCTGTGCGGGATGGATCGCGCTTTATTCAGGCGTGGCAGGAGGCGGCGATATTATCCTTATCCCTGAGATCCCTTATGATGTGTCTAAAATTGCCCAATACATCAAAGAGCGCAGGAAAACGGGGAAAAGATATACGATTTTAATAGTGGCTGAGGGAGCCAAGCCCGCCGGAGGCAAGGTGACGGTCCAACGGATGGTCAAGGATGGCTCTGAACCTATCCGGTTAGGCGGGGTGAGCATGGTGATAGGCCAGCAACTGGAGGATATGACGGGCATTGAGACGCGCAATGTGGTCATGGGGCATCTTCAGCGCGGAGGTTCGCCTTCGCCTTTCGACAGGATCTTAGGGACGCAATTGGGCTCAACGGCGGTTGATTATATCGCGCGGGGGTATTTTGGCAGTATGGTCGGTGTCCGGGATAATCATTTGGTGAGGGTGCCTTTGTCAAAAGTAGCGCAGGGTTCCAGGCAAGTGCCTTTGGACCATTCTTTGATAAAAGATGCGCGGTCATTAGGAACTTGTTTTGGAGATTGAATATGGTTAACAAATTAAAACCGCAAGTTTTCGATTTTGATTATAAAGAATGCGCTAAAGAGGTCTTGTTTGAGAAATTCCAAACATCACCAACAGGGCTTTCCGAGCAGGAAGCCCAAAAACGCCTTTCTGATTATGGGCCCAATGAAGCCGCCAGAAAACAAAAACGCGCTTTGGTCATCCAATTCATACTCAAATTCTTCCATCCCTTGATCGTCCTTCTTGTTGTCATTGCCGCAGTGACCTTTTGGACCGGTGATCCGGTGAGCGGGACCATCATCGCTCTGATGGCCGTCATGAGCGTTGTCCTCGGGTTTTATCAGGAATACCGCGCCGGGCAGGAAGCTGAACGGTTAAGCGAAATGGTGAGGGCGACCGCGACGGTGTTCCGTAACGGAAAGCCTAAGGAGATCCCCATCAAACAGATCGTACCCGGCGATGTTGTCGATCTATTCGCGGGCGACATGATCCCCGCTGACCTTAGGATCATTCAAGCCAAGGACCTGTTCATTAACCAGTCCGCGCTGACCGGGGAATCCATGCCGGTTGAAAAAACACCGACAAGCAACAGTGTCGCGTTCATGGGGTCCAGTGTTGTCAGCGGAACGGCGTTGGGGGTGGTCATCAAAACAGGTTTGGCCACTGAATTCGGCGAGATCTCCAAGCGGCTTGCTTCCATAGACCAGCCCACCAGTTTTGACAAAGGGATCAACAAATTTGTATGGATGATGATCTGGGCGATGTTAGGCCTCGTGGTCTTTATATGTACCGTCGACAGCTTTAAAGATAAATTCATGGATGCGCTTTTGTTCTCCTTGTCGGTGGCCATTGGCCTGACCCCTGAAATGCTTCCCATGCTGGTCACGATCAATCTCTCCAAGGGGGCCATCGCGATGTCCAAAAAAGAGGTCATCGTCAAGCGCCTGACTTCCATCCAGAATTTCGGCGCGATGGATGTGCTTTGCACAGACAAGACAGGCACGCTGACATTGGACAAGATCGTTCTTGAGAAATATTGCGATGTGGTCAGGAAAGAGGACCAGGGAGTTTTACAGTTGGCGTATCTTAACAGCTATTATCAAACAGGGCTGAAGAATATCCTGGATAAAGCGGTATTAAAATATGAGAAATTGGTCGTCAAGCAATATAAAAAGATCGATGAGATGCCTTTTGATTTCTCCCGAAGGATCATGTCAGTGGTCGTGGACATGGAAGGCAAACACAAGATCATTACCAAAGGGGCCCCGGAAGAAATACTGAAAAGATGCAAAAGGTATGTACTGGATGGTGAATTAGAGGAATTAGACCAGGTTGTCATGACGGATCTTAAGGAAGAGTATGACTCCCTGAGCGCGGATGGTTTCAGGGTGCTGGCCGTTGCGTATAAGGACATGAATGTCAACAAGGATGTTTATTCCAAGGACGATGAGAGCGATCTCGTGCTAAAAGGGTATATCGCTTTTCTTGACCCTCCGAAACCGACGGCCAAAAAAACGATTGAAGTTTTGAGGAAATTGGGAATAGAACTTAAAGTGCTTACGGGCGACAACGATCTGGTGGCCAAGAAAATCTGCAGTGACGTGGGGCTCGATGTCAAAGGGCTCTTGACGGGGGTGCAATTAGAAAAAATTACCGATGTCCAGCTCAAGGAATTGGTCAAGACAACGACGGTCTTTGCCAGGCTTTCGCCCCTGCAAAAAGAGCGCGTCATCCATGCCCTGCATCAAAACGGGCATACGGTCGGTTTTCTGGGAGACGGCATTAACGACGCACCGGCCCTGAAGGCGGCGGACGTGGGGATTTCTGTAAACAACGCGGTTGATATAGCCAAAGAATCCGCGGATATCATCCTTTTACAGAAGAATTTGATGGTCCTCCGGGATGGCGTGTTAGAGGGGAGAAGGGTTTTTGGGAATATCTTTAAATATATCAAGATGGGGGCGAGTTCAAACTTCGGGAATATGTTCAGTATGGCGGGTTCAAGCTTGATCTTGCCCTTTCTGCCCATGTTCCCGATCCAAATTATATTGAATAATTTTCTCTATGATGCTTCTCAGGTGGCGATCCCCTCTGATGACGTGGACGAAGAGTATCTGTTAAAATCAAGGTCTTGGAACATTAATTATATAATGAAATTCATGATGTATTTCGGCCCTTTAAGTTCGGTCTTTGATTATATGACATGGGGTATAATGATCTTTGTATACCATGCCAATCAAGCCACCTTTGCCACCTGCTGGTTTATTGAATCCATGTGCACACAGCTGTTGGTCATTCATATCATTCGGACCGGTAAAATACCCTTTATAGAATCCTGGCCAAGCCCATTTTTAATATTCACATCCATTTATATCACTTCGATAGCCTTGGTGCTTCCCTATACACCTTTGGGGGCTTACTTTAAATTTGTCATGCCGCCGGCTACCTTCTTCCTGTTCCTCATTGCCATTGTGGGGGTCTATTTATGGTCCGTTCAAAACCTGAAAACCTGGTTTGTTAAAAAATATGGTTATGAATGAGGAATTTCGCCCATTAATACCCGCCTTTGATCATCCAAGCCATTTTAATACTTTTTTAATACCCATAGGCTTTCTTTTAATTAGCTAAAATTTGTGATTCAGGTACACTAATTGACTGAGGAGGATATTGTCATGATGGATTTTATTTTTATCGGATCAATAGTGTTTTTTGGGATCATCTCTTGGGCTTTTATTATCTTGTGCAGTAAGGTTTAAAGAAGGTTCTCTATAGGGAGGGGATTTATGTTAGCGATTTACTGGATCGGCGGCATCACATCGTTTTTCTTATTCATTTACCTTTTAATAGCTTTGCTTAAACCGGAGATATTTTAATGAGCCTCAATGATTTTATCCAAGCTGCTTTTTTGCTAATTGTGGTGCTTTTAACGGTTAAGCCGTTGGGTACCTATATGGCCCTTATATATGAGGGAAGCCCCGCCTTTTTGAACGTTTGGTTGGCGCCTGTTGAAAAAGGATTTTACCGCCTTTGCGGCGTGAATTCACAAGAGGGCATGTCCTGGAAAACCTATGTCCTTGCCATGATCCTCTTTAACGTTTTAGGGATTTTGGTGGTTTATGCTTTACAGAGACTACAAGCCGTCCTTCCTTTAAATCCCATGGCCTTGCCCGCGGTGTCCCCGGATTCATCGTTTAATACAGCGGTGAGTTTTGCTTCCAATACCAATTGGCAGGGTTATGGCGGGGAAAGCACGATGAGCTATCTGACCCAAATGATAGCCCTTGCCGTCCAGAATTTCGTTTCCGCGGCAACAGGGATGGCCATACTGGTAGCGATAATAAGGGGATTTATCCAAAAGCAGATGAATACTATTGGGAATTATTGGGTGGATATGGTCAGGACTGTTCTTTATATTCTGTTACCCTTGTCAATGATATTTGCCATTGCGTTAGTTTCTCAAGGGATCCCTCAGACCTTCAGTAAAAGCGCGGCGGCAACATATCTGCAAACCGAAAAAGACAGTAATGGAAAGCCAGTCACCGAACAGGACCTTGCTTTGGGCCCGGTGGCGTCCCAAATAGCTATCAAGCAATTAGGAAGCAATGGCGGTGGATTTTATAACGCGAACTCTGCTCATCCGTATGAAAACCCTACACCTTTATCAAATTTTCTGGAAATGCTGCTTATCTTTTTGATCCCTGCTGCTTTGTGTTATACCTTCGGGTACATGGTCAAAGACCGCCGCCAGGGCTGGGCCATTTTAGCGGCGATGTTCATTATTTTTCTTCCCTGCCTTTGGTTTGGCATACAGATCGAGCAGCAAGGCAATCCTTTACTGAACAAATTAGGCGTAGACCAAAGGGCAACGGATTTCCAGCCCGGCGGGAATATGGAGGGTAAAGAAGCCCGGTTTGGAATTGCCAATTCAGCCATTTGGGCGGTCACAACCACCGCCATTGCGAATGGGTCTGTTAATTCCATGCACGATTCATATATGCCCTTGTCCGGAATGATCCCGCTATGGCTGATCCAAATTGGTGAGGTCGATTTTGGCGGAGTGGGCTGCGGATTGTATGGCATGCTCGCGTTTATCGTCGTTGCTGTATTTATCGCCGGTCTGATGATCGGACGCACGCCGGAATATTTAGGCAAGAAGATCGAGGCCTTCGAAATGAAAATGGCTTCCCTGACGGCTGTGATCCCGCATTTGTTTATTTTGATCCCTTGCGCCATAGCCGTTCTTACAGTCGCGGGAAAAGCAGGGATTTCCAATCCCGGCCCCCATGGCTTTAGCGAAATTCTTTACGCGTTTTCATCCGCGGCCGGTAATAATGGAAGCGCCTTCGGCGGTATTAACGCGAACACTGTTTTTTATAATGTAGCTACGGCGATTTCGATGCTTTTTGGCCGATATTGGCTGGCCATACCCATGCTGGCCATTGCCGGGTCATTATCAGCCAAGAAAATAATTCCCACCACCCAGGGGACGCTGCCGACACATACGCCGTTGTTCATCATTTTCCTGGTCATGGTTGTATTGGTTATAGGGGCATTGGTCTTTTTTCCGGCCTTAGCTTTAGGGCCGATCGTAGAACATTTAATGTTGAGCCGAGGATAAAATGAAAAAAACACACAATAAAGTAACTTCACTATTTGAACCAACGATACTGATGCCGGCGATCATTGGTTCCTTTCAAAAATTAGATCCCAGGCATCAGATCAAGAATCCGGTGATGTTCGTGGTTTTAGTCGGCAGCGTATTGACGACAGGATTATTTATCCAAGCTTTGGGAGGTCATGGTGAAACCGGGGCTGGTTTTATCCTGGCGATCTCTCTATGGCTTTGGTTCACGATCGTATTTGCCAATTTTGCGGAAAGCATGGCTGAAGGCCGGGGTAAAGCCCAGGCCGAGAGCTTGCGCAAAGCCCGCAAAGACACTCCTGCCAAGAAAATGTCCAAACCGGTGCATGGTTCCAGTTTTGAAAGCGTTTCAGCAACGATCCTGCGCAAGGGGGATATTGTCCTGGTTGAACAGGGTGACTATATCCCGATGGACGGCGAAGTGGTGGAAGGTGTCGCTTCCGTTGATGAAAGCGCCATTACAGGGGAGAGCGCCCCTGTCATCCGGGAAAGCGGCGGAGACCGTTCGGCTGTAACCGGAGGGACCCGTGTCCTTTCCGATTGGCTGGTCGTTCGGATCACGGCTAATCCTGGAGAGACTTTCTTGGACCATATGATCGCCATGGTGGAAGGTGCCCGCCGTCAAAAAACACCCAATGAGATCGCGCTGAGCATTTTACTGGTGGTTTTTACGATCATCTTTCTTTTAGTGGTGGTGACTCTCTTGCCGTTTTCCATTTTTAGTGTCGCTGCGGCCGGGAAAGGGACTGTTATTACCGTTACCGCTTTAGTCGCGTTACTGGTTTGCCTTATCCCTACGACTATCGGCGGATTATTGCCGGCTATCGGCATTGCCGGCATGGACCGTATGATCCAGGCGAACGTCATCGCCACTTCCGGGCGTGCTGTTGAAGCCGCGGGAGACGTGGATGTATTATTGCTCGACAAGACAGGTACGATCACGCTGGGTAACAGGCAGGCAGTGGCTTTTTTCCCCACTAAGGGGGTCAGCGCTGAAGCTTTGGCTGATGCCGCACAGCTGTCGTCTTTGTCGGATGAAACGCCAGAAGGTCGCAGTATTGTCGTCTTAGCCAAAGAAAAATATGGTATTAGGGAACGGCAAACCCAGGAATTGGAAGCAAGGTTTATCCCCTTTACCGCGCAAACCAGGATGAGCGGGGTGGACCTTGGCGCCAATCGCCAGATCAGAAAGGGTTCCGTGGATGCTATTGAAGGTTATGTCAGGAAAGCGGGTGGTATTTTTCCCGATGATTTGAAATCATCGATAGAAACCATTTCAAAAGGCGGCGGTACACCCCTGGTGGTGGCGGAAGACAAGAATGTCCTGGGAGTCATTCAGTTAAAGGACATAGTTAAGGGGGGTATTAAAGAACGTTTTGCGGAACTACGCCGCATGGGCATTAAAACCATCATGATCACCGGGGACAATCCATTGACAGCCGCGGCCATTGCCGCGGAAGCGGGGATGGACGATTTTCTGGCCCAGGCAACTCCTGAAACAAAATTAAAATTGATCCGTGACATGCAAACCGGCGGCCGTTTGGTCGCGATGACCGGTGACGGGACTAATGACGCGCCTGCCCTGGCCCAGGCGGATGTGGCGGTTGCCATGAATACCGGGACGCAGGCGGCCAAGGAAGCGGGGAATATGGTCGACCTGGATTCAAATCCCACTAAACTGATCGAGGTTGTCAAGATCGGTAAGCAGCTTTTGATCACGCGGGGATCGTTGACGACATTCAGTATCGCCAATGACGTTTCCAAATATTTCGCGATCATACCGGCGGCATTTGTGGGCACCTATCCCGCGCTGGGAGCGCTAAACATCATGCATTTAGCCACTCCGCAAAGCGCGATCCTTTCCGCAGTTATTTTTAACGCGTTGATCATCATATTCCTTATTCCTTTATCTTTATTCGGCGTGCCGTATAGGGCAGTGGCAGCCAGCCGTCTATTACGGGATAATTTGTTGATATACGGGGTAGGCGGCATCATTGCCCCTTTTGCCGGGATTAAACTGATCGATATGATTTTAGTTGCTATGCATTTAGTTTAAAGGAGGGTTTTAAATGTTATTCGCGCAAATCAGACCAGCAATAGTTTCATTAATTTTATTCACGGTGCTCACCGGGATTATTTATCCGGTAGTGGTGACTGCGATCGCGCAAACGGTATTTCATCAACAGGCCGAAGGCAGTTTGATCGTTTCCGGAGATGGCAAGATTTTAGGCTCATCTTTAATAGGGCAAAATTTCGATGACCCGAAATATTTCTGGGGCAGGATATCAGCGACAAGCCCTGCGTATAATGCTTCTTCTTCCTCAGGTTCCAATTTAGGGCCGTCAAATCCAGCTTTGCTGGATGAGGTAAAGGGAAGAATAACCGCCTTAAGGGCGGCTGATCCCAATAATAACGATCCTGTACCTGTGGACCTTGTGACTTCCTCGGGCAGCGGCTTAGACCCTCATATTAGTATAGCTGCCGCTCAATATCAGCTCGCGCGAGTGGCGCGCGTGCGGGGTTTATCCCAGGAAACGGTACAATCCATTGTTGGCCAAAACACGCAGGGCCGTTTTTTAGGATTATTAGGCGAACCTGTAGTCAATGTTTTGCGGGTTAACCTCGCGCTTGATGATTATAAAAAATAATGGCACATGCGCTCAAATGAAGTATTATAGAGGGCATGGAAAGACCAGATCCGGACGCGATCCTCGCAAGGGTAAAAGCTGAAGACAATCACCGCGGCAAGCTGAAGATATTTTTCGGGATGTGCCCTGGCGTCGGCAAGACCTATGCCATGCTCCAGGAGGCGCGTCAGCGCCAGGCCGAAGGTTTCCGGATCCTGGTAGGGGTTGTCTGCACCCACGGCCGCGCTGAGACCCAGGCATTGCTGGAAGGTTTAGAGCAGGTACCTCTCAAGACGGTCAATTACCGCGGTATCACGCTTGAGGAAATGGATATTGATGAGATCCTCAGGCGGCGTCCCCAATTAGTTTTAGTCGATGAACTCGCCCATACCAACGCGCCCGGCAGCCGGCATCCCAAGCGTTATCAGGATGTTCTGGAAATACTCTCCGCCGACATTGATGTGTTCACTACGCTTAACGTGCAGCATGTTGACAGCCGCCGTGAAGACATATTAGCCGTCACCAGGGTGGCCGTCGGAGAAACAGTCCCCGATACCATCCTTGATGAAGCCTCTGAGATCACCCTGGTCGATCTTTCCCCGCAAGCGCTGCATCAGCGCCTGGCGGAAGGCAAGGTGTATGTCCCTGATCAGGCACGGGCCGCCACTACTAATTTTTTTAAAACTGAGAATTTGACAGCTTTACGCGAGATGGCATTGCGTTTGACCACGGCGCACGTGAACCGGAATCTGCGCTCGCTGATGTCCGCCAAAGGTCTGTCAGGGCCCACTAAAAGCGGTGAGCGAATCCTGGTCGCGGTCGGCATAACGCCATTTTCTGAATCATTGATCCGAATGACACGGCGGTGGGCCGGGATGCTGGACGCTTCCTGGATCGCCCTGCACGTGGAAGGTTCCGTGCTCCTTTCAGAAGAACATAAAGAGCGTTTGATGAAGAACCTGGCATTGGCCCGCCAGCTGGGCGCTGAAATTATCCATCAGGTGGGGGATGATCTGGCCCAGGTGATCATCGATGTGGCCAATAAAGAAAATGTCACCCAGATCATCATAGGGAAAACGATCGAGAAGAATTGGCAGCGGTTCTTGGGGGTCCCGACCCTGGCCGACAGGTTAGTCGGTTTAAGCGGGCAGATCGACGTGCACATGGTACGCATGTCAACGACGGATAAGAATTTTCCCGATAAGCCTAAAGTATTTTTATCCAAGTTAAGGCCCCGCGAATATGGTTATAGTTTTTTGATGTTTGCCGCCGCCACCATCGTGAACGTTTTTATGCAGGGCTGGGCGGGTTATCAGCCGACGGGGCTGATGTATTTGCTGACCGTTGTTTTAAGCGGGTCTTTTTTAGGGAGGTCCGCCGCTTTCATGCTGGCGGCTTTAAGCGCGTTGGCATGGGACTTTCTGTTCATCCCCCCGAAATACACCTTTGGGTTCAAGTCCAGTTACGACATGGGATTATTGGGGATGTTTTTTATCACGGCCCTGATGATGGGCTTTGTGACATCCAAGCTTCGCCGCCAAAAAGAGGTCGAACAAAAACAGCGCCTGCGGTCGGAATCCCTGTATGAGCTGACGCGTGCCCTGGCCCTGAGCACAGACATAGCGCAAGCGATGAGGGTGGCCACGAGCCAGATCAATCTTCTTTGCCAGTGCAACAGCTGTGTGCTTATGATCGATGAAAATGAACAGCCTCTTTTCAAGAATTCGATCGGGGATACCATCGAAATGACGGATAACCAAAAAGGCACCGTCCAATGGGTGGTGGCCAACAAAAAAGCAGCGGGCCGCTTTTCAGACACATTATCCCAACAGCCGTTAATGTACCTGCCTTTGATGTCTTCGGGACAGGTCAGGGCGGTTGTGGTCATTAACCTATTAGTCGATAAGCCTCTGGACCTGGCCCAAAGGACATTATTGGAGTCTTTTTCAGCGCTGATGACGGTAATGCTGGAAAAAGACCAGCTGTTAAAGATTTCCCGTGAAGCCAAGATGAGGGAAGACACGCAAAATTTACAAAGCGCCTTGCTGGATAATCTATCACATGAATTAAAGACACCGCTGACGATCATTTCCGGTTACCTGGATGCACTGGTCTTATATCACCAGTGGCCGAAAGATGCCATGGAGCTTTTGGAAGAATGCCGATTGGCCTGCCTGCGCTTGACCAGCGGTGTGGACGCGGTGCTGGACTTAACTAAATTGGACACGGGTAATTTGAGCCCCAATTTTGCCTGGTGTGAGGTCAAGGATATCATTGCCCAAGCCCTTAAACAAGTCATTACCGAGGGGTCAGAAAAGCGCATTCAGGTGGATTGCCCTCAAGGGCCTCTTTATGTGAACGCGGATTTTTATATGATCACCCAATCATTGAAAAACATCGTCCATAATGCCCTGGTGCATGGACCTGAAGGCGGGGAGATTGATATCCATGTCCGCATCATGGACCAAAAGATCAGGATCAGCGTCATAGACCAGGGTGAAGGCATCCCTAAAGAGACCCTGGCCAAGATCTTTGACAAGTTTTACCGCGGCGCCAAAACCAAAAAAGGCGGTCTGGGGCTGGGACTTTCCATCGCCCGCCGTTTTGTGCAATTGAATGAGGGCGATGTGGAAGCTGAGAATTTGTCCCCTAAAGGTTTCATGGTGACGATAACCCTACCGATGGCGGAGAAGGAATAAGGTGTCCAAGGGCATTGTTCTTGTCATAGATGATGAGCCGCAGATCCAAAAAATGCTGGGAGTGATCTTATCGCATGCCGGGTATGAAGCAGCCTATGCCGGCAGCGGTGAAAAGGGTTTGGCGGCACTTGTCTATAAAAAGCCACAGGCCGTGCTTCTGGACATGGGCCTGCCGGACATGGAAGGTTTTGATGTGCTTTTACGCATCAGGGAAATTAGCGATGTAGCCGTCATCATGGTTTCTGTCAGGGGGCAGGAAGACATAAAGGTCAAATGCCTGGAAAACGGGGCGGATGATTATATGACCAAGCCTTTTTCAGCGTCCGAGCTGACCGCGAGGCTTTCGGCGGTTTTACGGCGTAAAACAACACCCGGGATTGTAAATGAGATATTTGATAATGCAGGCTTGCGTGTTGAGTTTAACACGCGACAGGTGACGCTGCATGGCAAAGCGCTTAAGTTAACCCCGTTTGAATACGGTTTATTATCTTCGTTGATCAAAAACGCGGGAAGGGTATTAACGATGCGCCAGATCTTAAGGGATGTTTGGGCAACGGATAATGAGGAGAAATCAAATTCCGCGCGGGTTTATCTAAACCACCTGCGCCAGAAAATTGAAGACAACCCGTCAAACCCTAAACGCATCATCAATGAGCCGGGAATCGGGTACCGTTTTAATTTAATATAAAGGAGACAAAAAATGTTATTTTTACTGTTTTTATTGTTCACGGGATTGGGAAGCCCTGCTTTTGCCCAGCCAACAAATTCTTCCCTGCAATCAACAGCTGTGCCCATCCCCGCGGGTGAGGGCGGCATTGGCTTTGATGATCTGGTTTTTTCTTCTGAATTGAACAAGGTGCTGGTACCTGCCGGCCATACGGGGAAAATATATCTGATCGATCCTGTCAATGATGCAATGAACAACATAAGCGGTTTCAGTTCAAGCGTTGCGTTCCAAAAGGGGCATTACGTGGGGGTTACTTCCGCCGATCAGGGAGAGGGCTTTATATTTGCCGCGGATCACGGCAGGCATAAGATCGTCGCTGTTGATGTTAAGACCGGTGCCGTGGCGGCGTCCGCGGACCTTGCCGGGGACGCTGATTATGTCCGTTATGTCGGCGTTAACCATGAGGTATGGGTCACTGAACCTCACGATAAGCGCATTGAGATATTCAGGTTTTCCAACGCGGGCCACTCGATCGTCAGGACCACGATCATGATGTTTGTTAACGACGGTCCGGAATCCCTGGTGATAGACCTTCTTCGCGGGCGCGCGTACACCAATTTAGGCCGTGTGGCCGCGTCCCTTGATCTATCAGCCCATTCAGTGATCGGCAAGTGGCCCAATGACTGCGCCAAATCGCGCGGGGATGCTTTGGATGAGCAAAAAGGTTTTCTTTTTGTCAGCTGCACGGAAGGCAAAGCCGTTGTATTTGATCTGAACCAGAATAATAAAGAAATAAGCAGCTTAGCGACTGATCCTGGACCGGATGTGATCAGTTATAACGCCAGGCTTTCCCATCTATATTTCACTTCATCTTCCAATGCCACTCTTTCAGTCATAGGGGTATCAGCCCTTGGACAGCTTTCTTTGCTGGGCCAGTCACCGGCAGACAAGCGGTCACATTGCGTGGTGAGCGATAATCAGAATAATATTTGGGTTTGCGATCCTCTCCGCGGTCAATTATTACGGTATAAAGATTCACTTTAATTATGCGCCCTTATAATCCCCATCGATCTAACCAGCAACATGCCCGGCCTGCACAGGTAAGGCGGGATGAATCCGAAAAGAAATTCTTGGGCGGTATCCCGGTGGACCCATCCCCGCGCATCCGCCTGGAAGACGGGAGCCGTGAATTGACCATGCGCGCCATGGATCTGATATGCCCCATCGGCATGGGGCAGCGCGGTCTGATCGTAGCCCCGCCCGGTTCAGGCAAGACCACCTTCCTGAAACATATTTGCCAGGCCGTGTCCAAAGGCACCCCCCAGATCAAGCTTTATTGCCTGCTCATTGATGAAAGACCGGAAGAGGTGACTGATTTCAAGAGGACTATCCCCGGTGAGATCCATTATTCTTCCACGGATGAAAGTTATGAGCATCATATTGAGATCGCGGACCAATTAATGAAAAAAGCTTATGCCGAGGTGTCTTCAGGGGGGAATGTCATGATCGTCATAGATTCCCTGACAAGGTTGGCCCGTGTGCATAACGCCCAGACGCGTTCGAGCGGCCGCACGATCTCAGGTGGGGTGGATGCCCGCGCCCTTGAGGTGCCGCGCCGCATTTTCGGCGCCGCGCGCAAGATCGAGAATGGCGGGTCACTTTCGATATTGGCCACGGTCTTGATCGAAACAGGAAGCCGCATGGATGAAGTCATTTTTGAGGAATTTAAGGGCACGGGCAATATGGAAGTGGTCCTTTCACGCGACATTGCCAATCACCGCATATTCCCGGCCATTGATATTTCCAAAAGCGCCACCCGCAAACAGGAATTGCTTTTTGAGCCTAAGGAATATGCCCAAGTCGAGAGATTAAGGAAATCTTTGGCGGCCTTAAGCCCCCTTGAAGCCGCTCAGACGCTTGTCAATAAACTGCAATTGTTCTCTTCCAATAAAGAACTGCTTGCCACCTTCGGCTAAGCAAGCACAATTTTAATCTTGTCTTCATTTTATTTTCATCTTTCATTTGCTAAGGTATGGGCGTAAAAAGCAGATGACCTTTAATAAGGAGGCCATGATGAAAAATAAAACACAAGAGGTGATCCAGCGCTATCAGGACAAGTTCCTCGATTGGCTTTGCAAGGAAGTGGACGAAGATGATTTCTTAATGGGCAAGACCCCCCGCGCGCTGCAGGATATGGAGGATGATGAGGAGTAAAGGCAGGGCTGGTTATAATCAAATGTTGCCATTGAGGCATTTATAGTAGTATACTTAGGCTGGAAAAAATCAGAATAAGGTGTTTTTGATGACCCCTCTCCAAAAACTCCAATCGTATCCCTCCAGCCGTCTTTCCGCTGTTATCGCCTTACTTTATTTTTTTGTAGCCTATGGTTCTTTGCAATTGGCATTCCAAGGGACCAATGTCTCGCCAGTCTGGCCGCCATCCGGCATCGCGTTTACCGCTGTTTGGTTTTTGGGGTATAGGGTTTGGCCGGGCATATGGGTCGGTTCCTTTATAGCCAATATGGTTGTCTTTTCACACAATGGATGGGCACCCCTGCCTGCGGTTTTCGTTTCAGCGATGATCGGCATCGGCAACAGCCTGGAAGCCCTGCTGTCGGTAATGTTTTTGCAAAGCTTGACCAAGCAGCCGTTTTATTTATCCAGGGTCGGGGATATTTTTAAATTTGTGTTTGCCATTTTGCTGGCATGCGTAACCAGTGCCAGCATCGGGACTTCCGCGGTTTATTTTACGCATCCTGTCGCTGGAATTTCGTTCGATATGATCTGGTTTACGTGGTGGCTGGGGGATGTCGTTGGCATTTTGGTCATTGCTTCCACCTTTTTGACCTTTCATAAAAAGCAATGGCAATTCACATCCTTGCAGAATGCTTTGGAAGCCATCCTGGTAGGATTGGTTTTGATCACAGTGAATGCCGGCGTGTTCATGGGAAAATTCCCGGAGTACGGGTTTTATTCCCATGTGACCTATTTAGTCCTGCCCTTTGCCATATGGGCTACCTACCGTTTTGGTTTTCCCGGCGCGAATTTATCGATCCTGTCAACATCTATCATCGCGGTTTGCGGATCGGTCCTTCATTTGGGGCCATTTGTTGGCCAGCGCGTTCCTGAAGATCTTGTGATCGTGGAATGCTTCATCAGCGTTATCGCGGTGACTGTCTTGACCTTGGCCGCGGCACTGTATGAGCGCCAGAAGGCGGAAGAAAATATAAAATATAATGAGGCCCGTTTTAGAAGCCTGGTGGAAAACTCGTTTGAAGTAGTCGCCATGATCGACCCGCAGGCCAAGGTGCTTTACACCAGCCCTCCGACTAAGAACGTACTGGGATATGATAATGAGGAATTGATCGGGCATTCGATGTTCGAATGGATGCATCCGAAGGATGTGCAGGGGATCATTGAGGTTTTTCAGGGCCTGTTAAAGAATCCGGGAGCGATCGCCTATGCGATATGCCGGATGCAGCGCAAGGACGGCAAGTGGCGCTGGATGGAAGGATCGGGCCATAATTTATTGCATGACCCGGCCATTGGGGCGGTTGTCGTTAACTACCGTGATATCACCGAACGGAAATTAGCCGATGAAATACTGAAACGGGATAAGGCAAGCCTGGAATTATTGGTAGATGAACGGTCCAGGGAATTGATCAAAACACAAAATGAGCTCAAACAGTACAGCCGTCTGGCTGATATCGGGACACTGGCCGCGACCGTGGCCCATGAGCTGCGTAACCCCTTAGGGGTCATTCATCTAGCCGCCTATAACCTGAAAAAAGAAAAAAATGACCTGGGGGACAATAAGCATTTGGTGAATATTGAGAAAAAGATCTGGGAAGGTAACCAGATCATCAATAATCTTTTGACCTACGCGCGCATTAAGATCCCCAATTATGAGAATATACATATCCTTAATATCCTTGACGAGTGCGTGACTACTGCCCAGGAACGTTTTGGGGAAAAAGGCATTTCCCTGGAGAAGAAATACGAGGACGGTATTGATCATATCGAAGCTGACCCGAATCAAATCCGCGAGATATTCCTGAATATCATCAATAATGCCTGCCAGGCCATTGTCACGCCCGGTGGGAAGGTGGAGATTAGAGCGCGGTGCGAACATGATATGGTCAAGGTCAGTGTTGAAGATAACGGGGTGGGCATTGCCCCGGAAGATTTGAATAAAGTTTTTGAACCCTTTTTTACGCGTAAATCCAAAGGCACGGGGTTGGGGATGGCTATTTGTAATGAATTAGTCAATTTGCACCAGGGGAAGATTGAGATCAACAGCCGGTTGGGGGAAGGGACAACGGTTTGTATTTGCCTGCCGGTTTTCAGGAGAAATCATGCTGAAGCTGCTTCTCATTGATGATGATGAAGAGCTGTGCGCCGAGCTCAGCCAGGTCCTTGAGGCGGAAGGTTTTGTGGTGGACATAGCCCTGGATGGATTGGAGGGATTGCGCCGTCTGCAGGACAAGAAATATCAGATCATTATATTAGATTTGAAGTTGCCTGGGATAAACGGATACGGAGTGCTCAAAGGGATAAGAAAATCAATAAAACCGTTAAAAGTCCTGGTCCTGTCGGGAAGGCCTTTAGGGGAGCCCCTGTTGAAAGAAGACGGGGTTTCCCGTGATGATGAGGAAAAGATCCTTAAAATGGCGGATTTGGTCATCAACAAACCGTTTATGGTAGAAAACTTTCTTCAAAAGGTCAAAGAACTGACCCTTTCGATCAGAAAAGTAGAATAAAGTCAGTAAAAAGAAGAATCGTACCATTGTTGTCAAAGCTATTAACGGGTATGCTTATTACAAAACCCAGGAGGTGCTTATGACCAGTACAATAGTTGAAACCCAACAAGGTCAGCAGGTGACAACAACAAGGACCAAACCTCTTATATTGATCGTGGATGATAATATTGAGCTTTTAGAAGAGCTGGAAAATTTGTTAAAATTGGGAGATTACGATGTTATCGCCATCAGCGATGGCACAAAGGCTTTTGATACCGCTTTGAAGAATAAGCCCGATCTTATTTTATTGGACCTGAAAATGACCCCCAAAAGCGGGTTTCAGATCGCTGATGAGGCGAGAAATTCGTTATATTTAAAGGAAGTTCCCATCATTGCCATGACAGGTTACTATGCGGAGAATCAGCACTTCTGGATGATGAAACTTTGCGGCATCAAGACGGCCATCCTGAAACCATTCATGCCGCTTAATCTCATCTCTAAAATTGAATTTGCCCTGGGTAAAAACCGCCTGGAGGATTATGAAACCGACGCGACATAAACATAATGGGAAAAGATGGCGTACCATATATTATTGGTAGACGATGATGCGGAGTTTCGCGAAGAATTATCTGATTGCCTGGCTGGTTACACGGTAATAGAAGCATCCGATGGCCCGGAAGCGTTGGCTATTTTAAAAAAGCCTAACGCGATCGATCTGGTGATCCTTGACGCTGTATTGCCCCGGGTTTCAGGTGTGGAAGTATTACGGGAAATTAAAAAGATCGATCCCGGCCTTGCCATCATCATGCTGACCGGACAGAGCAGCAAAGATATCGCCATTGACGCGCTAAAAGGCCACGCCGATGATTTTATCGAAAAGCCTGTCGATATCGGTAAATTTCAGGAATTGATCAGATCTATCATTGCCTCGAAAGCCCTTAAAGGATTTACCTATACTCACGGGATCAATGCCAAAATTGAACAGACCAAGCAATTCGTTGAACGTAATTTTGACAAGAAAGTTACCCTTGAAGATGCGGCGGGACAGGTATGCCTCAGCCCCAAATACCTCAGCCGCTTATTTAAATCAACCGTTGGCATGGGGTTTAACGACTTTAGGCTTTCCGTTAAAACCCGGCAGGCTTGCCAACTGCTGAATAATTCAGACCATACGGTCACAGAGATCTCGTACCAATTAGGGTATCAGAATCTGGAATCCTTTATCCGCATGTTTGAAAAAATGATGAAATTAAGCCCCACTCAATTCCGCAATAAAAATAGAAAAATGAGACTCAAAAAATAGTGCTGTCAAATGACCCCGAATGTAGTACACTAACCGGCTATGGCTTTGATCAGTTTACAGGAAATATCCGTGGCCTTCGGAGGCCCGCTTTTATTCGACCAATTAAGCCTTCAGGTAGAGCCCGGTGAACGCATTGCTTTGCTTGGGCGCAATGGTGTCGGCAAAACCACCTTGATGAAGGTGATGGCCGGCCAGGTTTCTATTGATGAAGGGGAGATCGTTTATCAAAAAGGGACCCAGGTCACCCATCTGCCCCAGGAAGTCCCCCATGACATCAAAGGTATTGTTTTTGATATCGTATTTTCCGGTTTAGGCCCGCGGGCCAAACTTTTGAGCGATTATCATCATGTGGTCCATCGCCTTCATACCGAGCATACCCCTGAACTGATGCGTCAGCTGGATGTTTTACAAAGCGAGTTGGACCAAAGCGGGGGATGGGATATAGACGCTGAGGTCGAGCTGGTTTTATCCCATATGAAACTCGACGGCGAAGCGGATTTTGAAACGTTGTCCGGCGGTCAAAAACGCCGTGTGCTGCTGGCCAAGGCCCTGGTGTTAAAACCGGAAGTTTTACTGTTGGATGAGCCCACCAATCATTTGGATATTGATTCCATTAACTGGCTTGAAGAGTTCTTAAAGGATTATCCGGGCACCATTTTCTTTGTCACCCATGACCGTATGTTCATGCAGCATTTGGCCACCCGCATCGTTGAGCTTGACCGCGGCAAGATCTTCAGCTGGTCCTGTGATTACCCGACCTTCCTGGAACGTAAAAGCATGGCTTTGGAGAACGAGGCCGCCCAGCGTGCGGATTTTGACAAGAAATTAGCTGAGGAAGAAGTTTGGATACGCAAAGGGGTAAAGGCCCGCCGGACGCGCAATGAAGGCCGGGTCAAGGCGCTGGAAAGATTGCGTGTGGAAAAACAAAATCAGCGGCAATTGATCGGTCAAGTGCGCATGCAATCCCATGAATCCGAATCCTCGGGGCATCTGGTCATCAAAGCATCCCATTTGGGATTTTCCTATGGAGATAAATGCCTGATCAAGGATTTTTCCACGCAGATCATGCGCGGGGACAAGATCGGGGTCATCGGCCCCAACGGCTGCGGCAAGACCACCTTGTTGCGTATTTTATTAGGCCAATTGGAGCCGCAGAAAGGCAAGGTGCGTTTAGGCACCAATCTGGAAATTGCCTATTATGACCAATTGCGCCAGCAGCTCGATGAAGAAAAGACCGTCATTGAAAGTGTCTGTCCGGGGGGCGACACCGTGACCATCAACGGCAAGCCGCGCCATATTATCGGTTATTTGCAGGATTTCTTATTTACTCCGGACCGTGCCCGCACGCCTGTCAAGGTCCTTTCCGGCGGAGAACGTAACCGATTGTTCTTAGCCAGGCTTTTTACCAAACCGTCTAATTTCCTGGTCATGGATGAACCGACCAATGACCTGGATATTGAGACCCAGGAGCTTTTGGAAGAATTGTTGATGGATTATTCCGGGACCCTTCTTTTAGTCAGCCATGACCGTTCTTTTTTGAATAATGTGGCCACATCCACCATGGTCATGGAAGGAGAAGGCGCGATCGGTGAATTCCCTGGAGGATATGATGATTGGGTCAATCAGCGTCAGGCCAAGATGCCCCGTGTGAAGGCGCAAATGACTTCGGCAAAGGATATACAAAAGCCGGATAAGCCCTTGCATTTAAGGAAACTTTCCTTTAAAGAAGAGCGTGAGCTTGAAGGCCTTCCAATAAAGATCGAAAAGCTTGAGACAGAACAGGAAGGAATTTTTAACCTGCTGGCGGATATTAATTTTTATCAAAAGGACCCCCAGGAGATCGCCCGCGTCAATTCCCGTTCCGAAGAGCTGGCGGAAGAGCTGTTAAAATCCTATCAGCGCTGGGAATATCTCGAAGCCTCCAAAAAAGAAAACCCATAAATAGTATTTGACAAATCATATGTAGTAGTGCATACTAACGCACGAGTTCGATTCAAGGATTGTGATCTTAGACCGCATGGTGTAGGACAAGCCTGGCGGTCTTTTTTATGGATCACGCAAAGGGACTCAAGTATAGATCAAAAGGAGGTTTCAAAGATTATGGTTAAAGGTAAAGTAAAATGGTTCAACGACCAAAAAGGTTTTGGATTTATTACTCCTGAAAACGGCAAAGACGTGTTTGTGCATCACTCTGCAATTCAAGGTGAAGGGTACAGATCACTCGGCGAAGGACAAGATGTTGAGTTCGAAATCGTCAACGGCCCTAAGGGTGAACAAGCTCAAAACGTTGTAAAAATATAAGAATCAAGTTCTTGTATTTCCACGACCCCTCTGTAACCGAAAGGTTACAGAGGGTTTTTTTATGAAATGTCCAAAATGAAATGTTTATAGAACAGCCATTATAGTGTAGAATATCTTTTCGTTATGCCTCAAGATCACTACGATTTTATAATTATTGGTACGGGCGCGGGGGGAGCCACCCTGGCCCACGCCTTGGCCCCAACCGGCAAACGTATCCTCATTTTAGAACGCGGGAATTACCTTCCTCAGGAAAAAGACAACTGGAATTCCAGGTCTGTTTTTACCGACTCCAAATATAAAGCCCATGAAACATGGTTTGATAAAAATGGCCAGCCTTTTCATCCGGGTATCCATTATTATGTCGGGGGCAATACCAAGGTTTACGGGGCGGCGCTTTTGCGCATGCGCCCGCGGGATTTTGGCGAACTTCGACATCATGGAGGGATCTCACCGGCTTGGCCGATTGGCTATGAGGTGATGGAGCCTTATTATACCTGGGCCGAGCATCTTTATGAAGTCCATGGAGAACACGGCATTGACCCCACAGAAGGTTTTGCCAGCGCACCTTATGCGTTTGCGCCGGTAAGCCATGAGCCACGCATCCAGCGGCTTTCGGATGATCTTAAGAAAATAGGCCATCATCCATTCCATTTGCCTTTGGGTGTGCGCTTAAACGAGAAAAACAGGTTCATGAGTAAATGCCTTCGCTGTTCGACCTGTGACGGATTCCCATGCCTTGTGCATGCCAAATCAGATGCGGATCTGATCTGTGTCCGTCCGGTGCTGGAATACCCCAATGTCGAACTGTTGACCGAAAGTCTCGTCACGCGCCTTGAAACGGATGCGTCGGGGCGGACGGTAAAGACGGTCCATGCCCAACGCCATGGTCGATTGGGGCAATTTCACGCCGGCAGGGTGATCGTTTCCTGCGGGGCCGTTAATTCCGCGGCATTGCTTTTAAGGTCGGCCAATGACCGCCATCCTGACGGGTTGGCCAATAGTTCAGGCGTGGTGGGGCGGCATTACATGGCTCATAATAATTCCGCGTTCATGGCCATTTCCAAAGAACCTAATCCGACGGTGTTCCAAAAGACCCTCGCGTTAAATGATTTTTATTTCTGCGGGGACGGTTGGGAATACCCCATGGGGCATATTCAAATGTTGGGAAAGACGGACGGAGAGATCATCAAGGGCGATGCCCCGCCGTTTGTGCCGCGCTTTATCCTTGATCAGATGGCCCGTCATGCCATAGACTTTTGGCTGTGTTCCGAGGACCTTCCTGATCCCGAGAACCGTTTGCTTATCGGCAAAGATGGTAAGGTGACGCTTCGTCACACCCCCAATAACCTGGAGGGCCATAAGCGTTTGACCGCGAAATTAAAAAGCCTTTTAAAAGAGATCGGCTGTCATGATCATCTGTTCAGCCGTTCGTTATATTTAGATCAAAAGATCCCCATCGCCGGCACCGCGCATCAATGCGGGACGGTCCGTTTCGGGAATGACCCGAAAGCTTCAGCGCTCGATGTCAATTGTAAGGCGCACGATCTGGAAAATCTTTATGTCGTTGACGGCAGCTTTTTCGTGTCCAGCTCCGCTGTTAATCCCGGTTTGACCATCATGGCCAATGCGTTGAGGGTGGCGGATCATTTAAAACAAACATCATAAAATAAGGAAAAAGCATGTTTCAGAAATTATTACACATTGCCATCAGGACGATCTTGGGGATTTTTTTATTTTGCCTGATAACAGGTTTTATCATCATCCCGTTAGCACTTTACTGGGCAATCCCAAGCCAGGGGACAAAGATACTTAAACATCCTGTTCACCTTCGTTCGGTCGGGTTTAATCCCTTCATAGGGCAGTTGACGATGAATGGTTTTGAGGTCCTGGATGATCAAAAACAGGTGATGGTCGGCTTTGAAAAATTATCGGTCGATGTGAACCTTAAGGACCTGATGAGAAAGATCTATCATGTGGGGTCTTTTGAGCTGGACGGCCTTAAAATGAACGTCGAACTTCTACCCGGCAACCAGATCAATCTATTGGGATTGGTCCCTCAAGCGCCTGCTCCAGCTAAAGGACAGGCCTCAAGTAAGGGTTCGACAGCGGCACCTGCCGTAAAACCTGTCCCTCTACCGGTGATCATTGTTGATTCGATCGTATTGCATCAAGGGCAGATCCATTTTACCGATACAACGATCAAGCCTCAGTATTCAACTGTTTTAACCGCCATTGAATTGTCCATGACCAATGTAACCACAGACCCTCAACAGCAGGCCAAGGTTAAATTTAACGCTAATTTAGATAATAAGGGGAGGATGTCGATGGAAACGATCATCATTCCTTTGTCCCAGCCTTTAAAGATGGAGACTACCTTTAGCCTAAATGACTATGCTTTGGGGATCCTGACTCCCTACGCGGGCAAATATACAGGACGTGAATTAAAGGACGGCAAATTGGACCTCGACATGGATTACCGCATCAGTGACAACATGCTCGTCGCCAGTCATAAGCTTTTGATCCAGAAGTTTGAATTTGGACATAGCGTGGAAAGCAAGGATGCGCTGCATCTGCCTTTTGGCCTGGCGGTGGCACTTCTTGAAGATCCTCAGGGAAAGATCAATATCGCCCTGCCTGTATCAGGGGATATGAGCGACCCGAAATTCAAATATTCCCATTTGATCTTCCAAGTGATCGGTAATTTTTTTATGAAGCTTGTCACTGAACCGTTTTCGATCCTGGGTTCGATGTTGGGCGGTTCAGGGACAGGGACCGATGAATTAGGGTATGTCCGTTTCACTCCAGGCAAGTCATTTATTTCAGGTTCCCAAAAATTAAAATTATTAAAATTGATCAAAAGCCTTAAGGAGCGTCCTAAACTTCGCCTTGAAATTGACGGGAGTTATGACCTTCAGGTCGATTGGAAGGAGATACAGGCGGATGCTTTTGCCAAAGAGTATGAGCAATTAAGGAAGGTCTCAGACCGGTCAGAAAGCAAGGATTATCAGCTGTTGTATCAACGTCATTTCGGGATCCGTGCCTTGTGGGTTTTGGCCAAGAAATACAAGGAAGGGGTGGGGAACTATCAGGACAAAGAACTTGACCAGGAGATCAAGCGGCAATTGATCGCCAAAGCCCCGCCGGATTTGGGGGCCTTGGGCGTTTTGGCGGATACCCGCGCGCAAATGGTGCATGATTTCTTTGTCACCAATGGATTTGACGCTGCCCGATTGAACCTGGGGCATCCTCAATCCGCCCAAAGCAGCATGGGGTATGTCCCGTTGTCCTTTACCTTGACCGTTTTCGATAAGAGCTGATATAGGACTTTATCATTATGCCTGAATTGAATTCAAATAATTGTGCGCCGGGCTGGCCCGGAATTCCCCCGCGTTTGACCTCCAGTGCCAAGACCGGTGTTGGTACGGCTCACAATCGGCAAAGTCCTCTCTGGTTTACCTTCAGTCATGGGATATTGAATGAACTTTATTATCCCGACGTTGATCAAGCCTGCATGCGTGATATGGAATTTATCATCACCGATGGTAAAGATTTCTTTTCAGAGGAAAAAAGGAATGCGAAGAGCGTAACCAATTGCCCCGCCGAAGGGGTCCCGGCCTATCAGATCATCAATACATGTGATCAGGGTTTCTATAGGATTGAAAAGGAGATATTGACTGATCCGCAGAGGCCGGTTTTATTGCAGCGGACACGTTTTAAATCTTTGAAAGTACCGGCAGGCGATTTGCGTTTACATGTATTGCTGGGGGCTCATTTGGGTAATCGCGGTTCTGGCAATACAGCCTGGGTTGAGGATTACAAAGGCGTTCCTATGCTGTTTGCCCAGAGGGATGGCAGTACGTTGGCGTTATGTTGTTCTGTGCCGTGGCTTAAGAGGTCAGTGGGTTTTGTGGGATTTTCCGACGGATGGCAGGATCTATTGGCGCATAAAGCAATGACATGGGAATATACGCGGGCAGAAAATGGGAATGTAGCCCTTACAGCTGAAATTGATCTGGAGCGTTGCAAGGGAGAATTCGTCATAGCCGTAGGATTCGGGAGCAATGCCGCAGAAGCGGCTAATCACGCGCGCAGTTCATTACAAGAAGGTTTTGACAGCGCGTACAAGAGATATACCGGCACGTGGATAGATTGGCAGAGATCCCTTCTTGATTTGGATAAGACAAAGGATGGTGATAAGAAGAATGTCTACCGCGCCAGTGCTATTGTGATGCGCTCTCATGAATCCAATAACTTTCCCGGCGGCATGATCGCAAGCCTGGCAGTGCCTTGGGGTTTTAGCAAAGGGGATGAAGATCTGGGGGGCTATCATCTGGTGTGGCCGCGTGATCTGGTTGAAACAGCCGGAGGCCTTCTGGCGGCCGGTGCGCATGAAAATGCCCGCCGCGTGCTTAGCTTTCTACAATCCACCCAGGAAAAAGATGGTCATTGGGCGCAGAACATGTGGCTCAATGGTATGCCTTACTGGAGCGGTATTCAGATGGATGAAACTGCCCTGCCTATTCTTCTGATGGATTTAGCGTGGCGTGAAAAAGTATTGACCCCGCAAGACAGGATACGTTTTTGGCCGATGGTCCGGCAGGCGGCGGTCTATCTGCTTCAAAACGGCCCGATAAGTCCGCAAGACCGATGGGAAGAGGATGGCGGGTTTACACCATTTACGATCGGCGCTGAAATAGCCGCGCTGCTCGTGGCGGCGGATATGGCTGATCTGAATAATGAAGCGTCGGTGGCTGTATACCTTCGGGAAGTTGCTGATGATTGGAATTCTGCCATCGACCGTTGGCTGTATGTGTCTGATACGGACTGGTGCCGGAAGTTCGGCGTTAAAGGATACTATATCCGTATCGCCGCCATGAATGCCGGGGTAGATGTGCGTTCTCAAGAAAATATATTGGTCAAGAATGTGACTTGTGATAAGGCTTATCAATTAGCGGATCACCTGGTCAGTCCTGACGCGTTAGCTTTAGTGCGTTTTGGTTTGCGAGCCGCCAACGATCCGCGGATGCTTGATACGGTCAAGGTTATCGATGCCTTATTAAAAGCAGAGATGCCCCAAGGGGCCATTTGGCATCGCTATAACGGTGATGGTTACGGGGAACATGCGGATGGTTCACCGTTTGACGGCACAGGCATCGGCAGGGCTTGGCCATTGCTGACCGGTGAACGGGCGCATTATGAGCTTGCGGCCGGGAAAAAGGAAGAGGCGGATAAACTTTTAAAAGCATTGGAGAATTTTGCCAATGAAGGCGGCCTTATCCCGGAACAAACTTGGGATGCCGCGGATATCCCTGAGCGCGAGCTTTATTATGGCAGGCCTTCAGGTTCAGCCATGCCTTTAGTATGGGCCCATGCGGAGTATGTTAAATTATTGCGTTCTTTACGTGATGGGCGTGTCTTTGATATGCCGCCACAAACCGTGCAGCGCTATTTAGTCGAAAAGAAAACTTCTCCCTATATATTATGGAGATTTACGTATCAGCGTAAAACAATGCCTTGCGGTAAAATCGTCCGTATTGAGACAATGGTACCCGCAAGGGTCCATTGGAGTTTTGACGATTGGAAGACTGCCGAGGATGTTACAGCGAAGGATACCGGATTAGGTATTTTCGTTGCTGATCTCTCAACTCAGAAGCTCCCTGAAGGGAAAGAGATCATATTTACTTTTTATTGGCCTGCTTCTGACCATTGGGAAGGTGCAGATTTTTCTATCCGTATAGGAGGTTGATATGGTCCGTAATATTTATCCCAAGAAAGATTATCCAAAGCCCTGTATGCCCAATATGGAGGAGAATAAGATCCTCAAAGGGCAAAAGGCATTGGTTACCGGGGCGAGTTCCGGCATTGGAAAGGCGATCGCTCTGGCCCTGGGCAAGGCCGGGGCATCGGTCTTGATCAACTATGTTGTTGATGACGGGACTGTTGGCCAAATGATAAAGGAGATCAAGGGTTACGGAAGCAAGGCCATCGGCTTTCAGGCGGATGTTTCAAAGGAAGACCAGGTTAAGGCCATGTACGGGGCCATGTTCAAGAATTTCGGGACAATAGATATTTTAGTCAACAATGCCGGCATTCAAAGGGACTCTCCTTTTGACCAGATGACCCTGGCCCAGTGGCAGGCTGTCATCGATGTGAATTTAACGGGTCAATTCCTTTGCGCCCGGGAAGCGGTCAAAGAATTTAAAAAGCGCGGGGTAGTGGAATCGGTATCATGCGCCGCCGGTAAAATAATTTGCATGAGTTCCGTGCATGAAGTCATTCCCTGGGGAGGGCATGTCAATTATGCTTCTTCCAAAGGGGGCATCATGCAGCTGATGAAAAGCATAGCCCAGGAAGTGGCTCCCTACCGCATCCGGGTCAACAGCATCGGGCCCGGCGCCATCAAGACGCCAATCAACCATGATGCCTGGGCGACACCGCAAGCGGAAAAGGAGCTTTTGACCCTGATCCCCTATCAGCGGGTGGGAGTGCCTGAGGACATTGCCCGGGTTGCCGTTTGGCTGGCCTCCGATTATTCTGATTACATCACAGGCACGACTATTTTTGTCGATGGGGGAATGACCTTATACCCGGGTTTTGCCACGGGAGGTTGATGCTTACACTTCTTGTCTTTTCGTTTTTGGCGGGAATCATCACCATATTAGCGCCATGCATATGGCCGCTTTTGCCTATCGTTTTTTCCGCATCTTCCAGCGGCGGAAAAAGAAGATCGCTCGGCATAACCTTGGGGGTTATGACGAGTTTTACCATTTTTACGCTGTTTATATCCTACATCGTCAAGATATTCCCCCTTAACCCCAACTATCTGCGTTTAGCGGCCACCGTTATCATCGCCCTGCTGGGGCTTTCGATGCTGATCCCTGCTTGGGGGGCCAGGCTCGAAGTGTTGATCAATAATTTGCTCGGGCCCTTACAGCCAAAGATCAAAAAAGAAGGGACTGGCTTAGGGGCGGGATTGGTGACGGGCTTTTCGTTAGGATTGCTCTGGGCCCCTTGCGCGGGGCCCATTTTAGCGACGATCGCCACCTTGTCCGCGACGCAATCGGTCAACATCAAGGTTGTGGCCATCACCTTGGCCTATGTTTTGGGTTTGGGGATCCCCCTGTATGTTTTTTCCACTTTTAGTACCGGTCTGTTTAAGAATATGCGTCAGGTCAATAAATATACAGGCTTGATCCAGCAAGGCTTTGGCCTGATCATCATCGTCACAGCCATCCTGATCTATACGAACTATGCGCAAGCGCTTCAAACCCGTGTGCTTGATCTTTTTCCCGGTTACAGCCGTTTCCTTGGCCAATTTGAGAATAACAGCGCTTTGCAAAAGGAATTGGATAAGCTGGCCGGCCGAAAGGCACAGGTCATTGCTGATGCCCCTGAATTTGCGGGTATTGCCCAGTGGCTTAATACACCATCACCGTTAAGCCTGCGGGATTTACGCGGCAAGGTTGTACTGGTCGATTTTTGGACATATAGCTGCATCAATTGTTTGCGAACCCTGCCGCATTTGACGGCTTGGTATGAACGTTATAAGAATGACGGCCTTGTGATCATCGGCGTTCATACGCCGGAATTTGCATTTGAACGCGAGACCCTTAATGTCCAAAACGCCGTCAAACAATTTGGCATCACCTATCCGGTTGCCCAGGACAATGATTATCAAACATGGAAAGAATATCAGAATCATTATTGGCCCGCTGAATATTTGATAGATGCCCGGGGACATATCCGGCGCACCCATTTTGGCGAGGGTGGCTTTGACCTGATGGAAGAGGCGATACGCGCCCTTTTAAATGAGAACGGTCACCTTCTCGAAGGGCCGTTAAGTTCTGTCAAAGACCAAACCCCAAGATTTGAGCGCACCCCTGAAACATATCTGGGAAGCTGGCGAATTGAGCGCTTTGCATCACCTGAAGATATTGAGACGGGGGACCAGGTTTTTTCCTTGCCGAGGGACATCCCCGTTAATGATTTCGCCTATCAAGGCACCTGGAATGTGCAGTCCCAATTCGCCCAATCAGGAAAAGGCGCCGCATTGGAATTTAAATTCCATGCTGACAAGGTTTTTTTGGTGGCAGGACCGTCACACAAGGGGGATAAGCTCAAGGTTTTTATCGATGGTGAACCGATGAATGATATAATACTCGATGGTCAGCGCCTTTATAATGTGCTCGACCTTAAAGGTGTTATCGGCACGCACACGCTTCGCCTGGAATTCCCGAGTGAAGGGACGGTTGTTTACGCATTTACTTTTGGTTAATGAAAGAGGGGGATATGGCCTACACACCTAAGATCCTGGCTTTTGCGGGAAGCACCCGCAAGGAATCATTTAACAAGAAGCTCGTTAAGATCGCGGCTGCCGGGGCCAGCGCGTCCGGCGCGCAAGTGACCTATGTGGATTTGCGCGATCTTCCCATGCCTCTTTATGACGGGGACCTGGAAACAGAACAAGGGATACCCGAGAACGCGAAGAGATTCAAGGCTTTACTGATGGCCCATGACGGGTTTTTAATTTCGGCGCCGGAATACAACAGCAGCATTACCGGGGTGTTAAAAAATTCAATTGACTGGGCTTCGCGCCCTGCTCCTGGAGAAACTCCCCTGGTTTGTTTCGCGGGCAAGGTGGTTGCCCTGATGAGCGCTTCCCCTGGTGCTTTGGGTGGTTTGCGCAGTTTGGTAACTGTCCGATCGCTTCTATCGAATATAAAAGTGATCGTCCTTCCGGACCAGATCGCCATCCCTAAAGCCCATGAAGCTTTTGATACGGAGGGCAAACTCAAAGATCCTAAATTACAAGCCAGCATTGAAGCTCTTGGCCGTGACCTCGCGGGATTTTTGACAAAGCTTAAAGGTTAGCGATGAAGAAATATATCTGTTTATTCCTGATGGCCCACGTCATCTGTTTAGGCAGCAGGGCATTAGCCGATGAAGTCGCACAAAAGACAGATGGATCCTTTGTCGGGGATATTTCCAACAGCATGGTCAATGATTCTTTTTCCGGGGAAGATGTCAAGAAAAAGACTGATAGCGGATTTGCCGGGGAGGACGCTATCAATGCCCAGAACAGTTATTTTGCCGGGGACAGTTATCAGGAACAAGTAGGGAATTCAACGGTGCCCCCTTTCTCAGGGGACCATTCTTTTTCAGGGGACAGCTACGGCAAGTAAACCCGTTGCATCGTATGGGGATCAAAGCGCAGTTTGCGAAGCTGGGGGGCGATATACGCCGTCAGGCCCGCCACGGCTAAAGTCACCACACCGCCGACGGCGACACAGGGGATAGCCCCGATCCATGCCGCCACCATCCCGCTTTCGAATGCCCCTAATTCATTGGAAGAGCAGACAAACACCCAGCTCACCGCCGAGATCCGCCCGCGCATGTCATCCGGGGACAGGAGCCTGACCATGGAGCGGCGGATGACCATGCTGATGCCGTCAAACATGCCGCTTAGGAACAAAGCGGACAAGGACAGCAGGAAATTCCTGGAGAATCCGAAGATCAGGACGCTCAGGCCAAATCCGGCGACGGTAAACAGCAAATTACGCCCTGCCTTGGCAATGGGGGGGTGCTTGGTGGCATAAAGCATCATGCATAAAGCGCCCGTGGAAGTGGCGGCATTCAGCAAGCCTAAGCCTTTGACACCGACGTGCAGAATATCGGTGGCATAAATAGGCAGGAGCGCGACCACCCCTCCAAAGAGCACGGCGATCAGGTCAAGGGTCATCCCTCCCCAAAGAGGCTGATGGTTCATCACGAAACGCCAGCCCATGGTAATGCTTTTCAGCAGGGGTTCTTTTTGTTGAGGCATGACTTGTGGTTTGGGGCTGATGGCGAAAGTAGATAACCAGGAAAGGATAAAAAATCCGGTGATCGACAGATAACTGCCATAAGCGCCCCAAGCCGCGTACACAAAACCGATGATGGCCGGTCCTATCACGGAACATCCGACCCAGACGCTGGCGATCCACGATGATCCGCTGACGGTCATTTCTTTGGGTACCACCTGGGCTTCAAAAGCGGTGTTGGCAGGGTCCGCGAAACCCCGGGCGATCCCGGCGGCAAAAATGACCGAATATAAACCGAGCAATGAGTGGGCATAGCTTTGCGAGGATAGGGCCGCCAGGGCCAGGGCGCAAACACAGGATGAGGCCCGGGTGATCAAGAGGATCTTGCGGCGGCTGAAATGGTCCGCCACATAACCGCCGATCAATACCAGTGAAAGGGCCGGAACAGCTTCCACCAGGCCCAGCCATCCCAGGGAAAGGGCGCTGTGGGTGATCTGGTAGATCTGAAAACCGATGACCACGGCCAATGCCCGGCTGCCCAGCGTGAAAAACCCGACTGAACCGATCCAAAAACGGATATCGGGGTTCTTGAGCGCGGCGGTGGATTGATGAGTTGAAATTTTGCTTGGCATAATTAATAGATATGATAATGTGTTTTAACCATGAACATTAAAACAGTTTTTCGCGCGTTGCGCCATAAAAATTACCGCCTTTTTTTTGCCGGGCAGAGCATTTCCCTTATCGGCACATGGATGCAGCAGATCGCCGTATCCTGGCTGGTTTACCGCATGACCAATTCCGTTTTCTTATTGGGATTGGTCGGTTTTTTCAGTCAAATATCCACCTTTCTTTTGGCGCCTTTAGCTGGGGTGATCGCTGACAGGCATCACCGTCACCGGCTTTTGCTCATCACCCAATCATTGGCCATGCTGCAGGCAATCATTCTGTATATCCTTTATGTGACACATGCGATCAGCGTCTGGCATATCCTTCTGCTGAGTCTTTTCCTGGGGGCGGTGAATGCCTTTGATATCCCGGTACGCCAGTCTTTTACCGTGGATATGATCAATGACAGGGATGACTTAAGCAATGCCATCGCGCTTAACTCTTCCATGGTCAACGCGGCCAGGCTGATCGGCCCATCCATCGGTGGGATATTGATCGCCCTGTTCGGTGAGGGTACATGTTTTCTGGTTAACGCCTTGAGTTATATCGCGGTGCTGTATTCTTTACTGTCGATGAAGTTACCGCGCTGGGAGCGTTCGATGCGCCAGAAGGAACCTGTCATTCTTCAATTAAAGGAAGGGTTTGCTTACGCATTTAATTTCATCCCGATCAGGACCATTTTAATGCTTTTGTCGGTGATCAGCCTGGTCTCTGGAGGGGTACAGGCCCTGATGCCTGTTTTTGCCAGGGATATATTCCATGGCGGACCAAGGACGCTGGGTTTATTGGTGGCTGCATCCGGATTGGGGGCTTTGGCAGGGGCCATTTATTTGGCGGGACGCAAGAATGTGCTGGGTTTAAGCAAGGTCATCGCATTCACCGCCGGCTTGTTCGGTTTGGGTGTTTTTGTTTTTTCACGCACGTCGCTTTTAATGATCGGCCTGCCCATCCTGTTATTTTCCGGTTTTGGGATGATGGTCCAAATGGCATCGAGCAATATCATATTGCAAACCATTGTTGAAGAGGACAAGCGGGGCAGGGTGATGAGCTTTTATACGATGTCTTTTATGGGGCTGTCCCCCTTTGGAAGCCTGTTCTCAGGTGTCATGGCGGCACGGATGGGAGCGGATAATACCTTGCTCGCAGGAGGATTGCTTTGTATCATAGCGGCTGTCATTTATGCTTTTCAACTGCCCAGGCTCAGAAGTTTTATCAGGCCGGTATATATCAAAAAAGGGATTATCGCGGGGCCGATCCAATAAAGGAGCGTTATATGGTGAAAATAAGCATGGTTTATGAAGGCCAATTACATTGTGCATTGACCCATGGGCCGTCCGGCAGCGTTATCCAGACGGACGCGCCCAAGGATAATATGGGCCGTGGCGAGGCATTTTCACCGACGGACCTGGTGGCGGCGGCGTTAGGTTCCTGCATGCTTACCGTCATGGGGATCGCGGCAGCCCGGCATAATATAGATCTAAAAGGCACGACTGTTGATGTGAGCAAGGAAATGATCACGTCTCCCGAGCGACGCATCGGTGCTATCACGGTCAATATTCATATGGCGCCGGGTATCCCACAAGATAAGCGATCTATGCTTGAGGCGGCTGCCCACAGTTGCCCGGTGCATAAAAGCCTGCATCCGGACGTACAAACGCCCGTCCAGTTCATATATCCTTAAAAAACAGCCTTTCTTGTTTTTCCATATAGTATATGGCATACTTTCCTTTAGATATTATAAATGAGGGGAATTGGCCCTTCTTTACCCTGTAATATTGAAAAACTATGTTTAGGAAAACACACAAAACGATCTCGACCGTTATTTTGGTTATTTTTTTTGTTTCTTCGGTCAAAAGTCCGGCGTATGCCCAGATCACTGAAGACCTGATGCCGCGCCTCCCTGCGCCAGGAGCCATGGTACGCTTAAGCCCCAGCTTCACCTCAGCTTATTTGCAGGGGATCACCATTCATCCCGAAAATGCGTTACAGTTTAATTTTCTGATCCATAAAGGTGACCTGGACCTGACAGGGGATCAAAAGTCCCGGGAATACAGGAAGCTGGTCAAATATTTCTTAACTTCCCTGACCATCCCCGATGAAGATCAATGGGTAAACCTTTCCCCTTATGAACATGACCGTATTATCAAGGATGATTTTGGCAGGACCCAGATGGGCCGTGACCTTTTGGCCGAGGATTATATGCTCAAGCAGATCACATCAACGTTGATCTATCCTGAAGATGGTTTGGGCAAGAAGTTTTGGGACAGGGTCTATGAAAGGGCCTGGAAGGAATATGGGACAACCGATGTGCCGGTGGATACGTTTAATAAGGTATGGATCGTTCCTGACCAGGCCTTGGTTTATGAAAGCGGGAATTCCGCCTATATCCTCAAAAGCCATCTGAAGGTCATGCTGCAGGAAGATTACCTGTCACTTAAAAAACATAACGGTGTCTCAGCTGTTAGGTCCGTCAATAACACCCATTCCATCGCCTCCCAGGTTATTCGCGAGATCGTTCTTCCTGAAATTGAACGCGAGGTTAATGAAGGCGGGAATTTTGCCAATTTAAGGCAGATGTTCAGCGGCATGATCCTGGCGGTATGGTATAAAAAAGTCTTGAAAGATTCGCTTTTGTGCAAAATTTACGCCGATAAGGCCAAGGTCAAGGGTATCGATCAGGATCCCAAATCCATTGAGACCATTTATCAGCGTTATCTGAAAGCATTCAAGAAGGGGGTATTTAATTACATCAAGGAAGATGTGAATAAATATAACAATGAACCCATGCCGAGAAAATATTTTTCAGGCGGCTGGGAGGGCTTAAAAGAAGCTGAATTTGTATCTCCCCAAACTGATTTTTCGAAAAGTGTCGGGAAAGAATTTATCGCTGACAAGGCATCCATAAGCCTTGTCCCCGATCTTGAAAAGGCTTCCCTTGCCGGTGAGAATTCTTTGGATAACGCGACCGTGACATTAGAACAGATGAATAGGGGCCTGGATGATCAGACGGTCCGCATGACAACGGACAAAGGCAGGCTGGACAGCACTGAGGCCATGCCGAGTATTTTGGAAATGAATAACCGTAATCTTCATCCCGTGGTCTATGACATCGGTATCGGCTGGGTGGAAAAAGAGGGCCCGGCAACTGTGAATGAATTAGCTGATCTATTGCCGAATGCCCGTATTATCGGCATCGATAATCAGATCCCAACCTATCAGGTGTCGGTGGACGGCGGCACTGCCCTGTTCAATGAGGCTGGAAAGATTTTGTATTGGGAAAAGGGCGTGCAGGTGGAAATGGAGAACAGTATTGACGTGGAAACAAGGCTCTATCTGGGACAGCTATTTACTTTGATCAAGGACAGGGTGGGGGCCGGTCATAAATATTATGATGGTAAAATTGAGAAATTTGGCGGGGTCAGTGTAGTTTATGATCCTATTACCGAACATAAGAAAGCCAATCTAGATTTCGTATCAGCGGACCTTTTTAATTTACACAACGTAGCCGGTGAGCTTTCAAAACATAAAGCGGACATTGTCCGGATAGCGAATGTGATATTCCCTCATTATACAGCGGATGCGATCGCTTTGGCTTTGAAGCAATTATTCCCGTTTGTCAATGATGGCGGTATCGTCATGATCGGCAAGAGCAATCCAGCCAGTTTTAGAGGTGAGGATTACCTGGTCTATCGTAGGACCCTGACAGGTTTCCGCCTGGAGCAATATGCGTTTGGGATGAATTTTAAGACATTTGTGTTTGGAACTTCGTTGGGGGGATTTTATTCTCCGGCAGGGAAAATGGTGGATGAGCTGATCCAATTGATCAAGGACCACAGCGGTCAGGATGAATGGGAATCCATGCTCGAGTTCCGTTCACGGTATGAGCGCGCGTGGGGCAAGGATGAGGAAAAAATGGATGCTTACGCAAGATCCCTGACGGTGAAAATGATGGGTATCTTGGCTGGAACATTGAAAAATGATGAAAAAATCTCAGCCACAGCAACAGGTCCGCTGGTTTTCATTGATGTTGACTCTGTGTACAAAACACAATCCCCCCTGGCAGTTCAAATGAGGGGGTTATTCCAGGAATATTTCTTTGATAGCGGTATACCCCGAGCTGTCGACGCGGCGATGACGACTGAGTCATTGATCGATAACGCCAAGCATGCCGTCAGGTTCTTTAATTTAAAATATTCCAGGGAATTCAGGTCGCCATATTTTTATTTTTCCAAAGATAAGGAAGGGATCGTAGACACATGGGTCAAACCCCTCATGCCGAACTTGTCCCCTGATGAGTTCCAGAAATTCATGTCCATAGTCAGGCAATTTGCCGGCAACACCGATGGCGCTGACCTATTGCTGGCCGCGCTTGAAAGCCACCGGCCCGCCGCAAGCGCGTTTTTAGACCATGCCATGACGGGTAAAGCACAGACCATTGTCGTTGCCAGCCGTGATCTTAATTTGACCCGCATGATCGAGTCTGATTTAGGGCGGCCGGATGTCAGGGTAAAGACCGCCCAAAGCCTTCCTGACGTACAACGGGCGATGAATGAAGGCGCGTCGTTAGTGATCGTTGATACAAGATACGGGAGAATACCTCCTAGTATAGCGACGGGAAAGACGCCGGTCTTTGCCTTAAGCCTCGGCCTTGATGATATGAGGTCCTGGAAAATGAAAAATGTTTCTATTTTTGACCTGCCGTATGCCGGCAAGGAATTTGTCGGCAGTATCAAAAAAGTATTGGCCAGGGATGCGGCGATGGCCAGCAGGGTTGAACCGATTTCTCCTGTTTTACGGATAGGTGAAAACAGGCATTCCAATACTCAAGGCCCGGGCCAAAAGAATGATAAAGATTCCGTTATCATTGATGTTGATGAAGGCATTGCCAGTCGAGGTTTCGGAGACCTAAAAGAGGCCATATTAGAAAAACTGAATAACGGCCAGGGCCGCAATATGGCCATATTGAAGATCAACGGCAATGATATCAGGGTTGGAAGAATGGATAGGGGATTAGATGTTTGGGCGCAAGATATCGCCGAAAGATCGGTCAATCTGCTTAATTTGAATAAGGGGGGTATTGATCTTAATTCCGCCAATCTGGATTTACAAATAATGCGTGATAGCCGGGGCGCACCTTTGGCGCTAAACCGGCAGGACATGTCCCAGCTAAGCCGGATCCAGGGCTTTGTGCCTGAAATTATTGAGATCATGCCTGTCGTGAACCTGCCGATCCTGGGTGAATTGCGTCAGGAATTGCGATCCCCCTGAAATTATAAGCAAACATTGTTTGGGGCCTTTAAGGTTTGTGTTAATATAATTTTATGTCTCATCCCATGCGTTTTAAACTTCCCCTTTTTATTCTTTTGTTATCCCTTGCCCCCAGCGTCCTTGCCCAGGAGCGGATCAATTATGAAGCGCCTTCCCTGATAGGCCATTCCCTGCGCATGATGAAAACAGCCGGTTACTGGATCAGCCGTCACCCGTCCCCCGATGCCGTGATCATGAGCCCGGAAGCCATTGATCAATTCAATGACCGCCTGCGCAGTGAGAATAAATTAACCAAGGATATTTTCACCCTCATCCAGGATTTAAAGACGGAATCGTTGCTCGATGACCTTGAAAAGACCCTGGCGGATATCACGGCAAAGAATTATTATACAGCCGCCGGCGTCCGGGATGATGAGAATTTCCTGGATGACGTCAAACGCAACATGAATTTGAGCGGTGTTGTCGTGGGTGTTGCCCCCCGGTACGGCCTGGTGGTGCATTTTGCCTCCCAGCGCTTTTTGCCGACGAAAGAAGCGTTATATGAGGAAAAAGACGATACTGAATTTGACCAGCTGCAAAACAGCGCGCTGGATGTGGGGACTCCTGTCGCGGTGGTCCATACTTCCGCGGACGGGCTATGGTATTACGTCTTAAGCGCCATCAGTGATGGATGGGTTGAGGCCAGGAATGTCGCCCTGGGAGATGTCAACCAGGTCAGGGAATATGCCAAGGACAATGATTTCGCGGTCGTCATAAGGCCCAAGGCCGATATTTTCATGAATGAAACCATGACCGATTACTATGACTATGTGCGCATGGGCATGCGCCTGCCTTTATCGGGTGTTGACGCGGGGCGTGTGACGGTCAATGTCCCGGTGATGGGTGCCGACGGAGCGTTGGCCGTCAAAGAAGCGTATATGAACGCGGAAGATGTAAGTTCGGGATTTTTGCCTTTTACCGCGCGTAATATCTATAAACAGGCCTTGATGATGCTCAACCAGCCCTACGGCTGGGGGGATATGTACGGCGAGCAGGATTGTTCCAGATTTTTACAGATGGTATTTGCGACCGTCGGTATTTCACTGCCGCGCGACTCCAGGGACCAGGCGCAGGTCAGCGACAGCGTCGTTGAATTTGACCAGAAGAGCGATGATGTGACCAAGGTCGCGGCGATAGCCAGGGCTCCCGCCGCCAACACGCTCCTTGCCATGAAGGGGCATATCATGCTTTATTTGGGGACAATTGACGGAAAGCCGTACGCCATCCATGATACCACCGGGTACAAACAGACCGTCGATAATAAAGAAGTGGATTTTGCCATAGACCGTGTCATCATCTCGGACCTGTCTTTGGGAGAGGGGACCGCCAAAGGGTCTTTGTTAAGGCGCTTGACAAGGACTGTGACAATTGATTAGACCGTCGATCGTCGTCAAGACTTCCGTAAGACCGCTTCAGGCCTCATTGAACCAGCCTTTCCGCGTGGCCACCGGCCAGCATGATCATTTAGACAATTTATTGTTTTGCCTGCAGTTAAGCGACGGCACCAAAGGATATGGCGAGGCGGCCGTGGCAACTCATATCACCGGTGAAACAATTGAGAAAACAGTAAGGAATTTGAAAGGCATAGCCCTTTGGCTCAAGGGCAAGGACATAGCGGATTATTTAAATATTTCAGCCCAGATCCATGAAAGGTTGTCCGCCAATCACAGTGCCCTTGCCGCGGTGGAAATAGCGGTCTTTGATGCGTTGACACGGTATCTGCGGATACCCTTATGGCGGTTATGGGCCGCCAAACCCCATCGCCTGCGCACGGATATCACCATTGTCATCGCCGATCTCGAGGAAACAATGGCGAAAGCCGCGGCATTTAAGGAGCAGGGATTCCGTTCTTTTAAGATCAAGGTGGGGCGTGATATGGATTTGGATTTTAAACGGGTTCTCGCGGTCGTCAGGATAACCCGCGGGGCACAGATCATTTTAGATGCCAATCAGGGCTACACGGCCAGGGAAACGCTGGAGTTCTTATGTTCATTAAAAAAAGCCGGGATAGTGCCGGACCTCATTGAGCAGCCCGTGCCCAAAGGGGATTGGGAAGGATTAAAACAGGTTACGCGTGAATCAAGGGTGTGTGTCTGCGCGGATGAATCATGCTCGTCGATATCGGACGCGGTGCGGATCATCAAGGAAAAGGCGGCGGGAGCCATTAATGTCAAATTGATGAAAACCGGATTAGTGCACGCGTATGAGATCAGCCGCCTCGCCCATGCCGCGGGGGTCAAACTGATGATCGGCGGCATGATGGAGTCCAATTTGAGCATGACCGCGTCCGCCCATCTGGCCGCCGGTTTGGGCTATTTTGATTTTATTGATCTGGACACGCCATTTTTTGTCAAGGGTGAGGCAAAGCGGAACCCATTTTTATCCACCCGTGGGGTTTATGATTTAAGCACGGTCCTTGCCGGTGTTGGAATAGTGCCATGATCCATGATCCTTTAAGCCTGATCCTCGTCCTTGCGGGTGTTGAGGCCGGAATTTTGTTCTTATCCAGCCATGCCCGCACCAAGCATTTGTTTGCTTTTCTCCCCTCGATGTTTTGGATCTATTTTTTGCCTATGCTCCTTTCCACCTGCGGCATAATTGATGCCAAAAGCCCGTTGTACCAGGGGATCACCAAATATTTGTTGCCCCCGGCGCTATTTTTACTGCTATTCAACGTGGATTTCAAGGCCATTTCCCGCCTTGGGCCTGCCGCGTTGGTGATGTTTTTTGCCGGGTCATTGGGCATCGTGGTGGGCATGGTCATAAGCTTCGTTATTTTTAAGCCTTTGATAGGCCAGCAATTCTGGGGAGGGTTCGGCGCCCTGTCCGCTTCCTGGACAGGGGGCAGTGCCAACATGGTCGCGGTCAAGGAAGCTTTGAATACGCCTGACGCTGTTTTTTTGCCCATGGTCATTGTGGATACCATTGTCCCGTATGTATGGATGGGTATCCTGGTTGCTTTAGCCGCGCGGCAAAAAAGTTTTGATAACTGGAATAGATCAGACCGCCGGATCCTGGATGACCTGGCCAAACGCACCGGGCAATTTTCCAAACAGCAAAAGCAATCTGTCCGGTGGGACAAGGCGCTATTGATCATAGGGATGGCCCTGCTCGTAGGGTGTCTGTCCCAGGCTTGCGCGGGTTATTTTCCGACGGGAAAGAATATCCTTTCGCCTTACGCCTGGACGATCATCATGGTCACCACCATCGCCATTGTTTTGTCCACAACCCCGTTAAGCCGCCTTTCGCATACAGGCGCCAATAGGTCCGGCAAATGGGTCTTGTATTTTGTGCTGACTTCCATCGGCGCCCGTGCCAGTTTGAGCAACGCTTCCCAGGTAGGGATCTTGATCGCGGCAGGCGTGCTGGTGATCGTTATCCATGTGGCGGTTTTACTGGCAACCGCCCGCGTGATCCGGGCTCCCATGTTTTTAGTCGCCACCGCTTCATTGTCCAATATCGCGGGATTGGTATCCGCGCCGGTGATCGCGGAGGTTTACCAGCCGGGTTTCGCGTCCGTGGGGCTGCTTTTGGCCATTTTGGGCCATACGCTTGGAGCCTATATCGGCATCATCACGGGGGCGATCTGCCGTTTGCTTTAGGAAGCGTAATTTGTCTTTTTAACCGATATAAGTTATACTTTATAAAGAATATGTAACCTTTTATATTGAGGCCCCAACTTCAGGAGTGATATGTTTCTTAGAGCCATTGTTTCCTTTCTGGTCTTTTCCCTTGTTTTTTCCCCATCCCTTAATTATGCCCAGCAGGGTTCCGTTTTAGGACTGCCCAAACCGGGGACAATGATCGGGCTGTCTTCTTCCTATGTCCCTGTGATCGTCAAGGGCTTGCATATCCATCCTGAAAATCCTATTTTATTTGATTTTATCGTGGATACCGGAGACTCCGGGCTTGATGTGAACAGTGCCCAGCTCTTGTCTGAATCCGATAAATTGATCAAATATTTCCTGGCAAGTTTGACCATCCCTGAAAATGATTTGTGGGTCAATCTTTCTCCTTACGAAAAAGACCGTATTATTCCCGCTCAATTAGGCCAAACACTGATGGGCCGGGACATGTTAGCCCAGGATTATATCCTCAAACAGCTGACGGCTTCGCTGATATATCCTGAAAAGAATTTAGGCAAGGAGTTCTGGAGCAGGGTTTACGCAAGATCCCGGGATCTTTTCGGCACGAGCGAAGTTCCGGTAAACACTTTTAACAAGGTTTGGATCGTGGCGGACAAGGCCAAGGTTTATGTGCATGATAATTCCGCCTTTGTCGTCGCTTGTCATATGAAGGTAATGCTGGAAGAAGATTACCTGGCGCAATACAAGCATGGACAGGCGGCCGGTACCAAGCCGACCAATGCCATCGGTTCTCAGATCGTGCGCCAGATCGTGCTTCCTGAGCTTGAGAAGGAAGTGAATCAGGGGAAGAATTTTGCCAATCTTCGCCAGATCTTTAATTCCATGATCCTGGCCGCCTGGTACAAGAAAAGCCTCAAGGAAGCCTTTCTCAACCAGGTCTATAGCAATAAAGCCAAGATCAATGGTGTTGATGTCCGGGACAAGACGATCAAAGAACAGATATATCAGCAGTACCTGAAAGCCTACAAGAAGGGTGTTTTTAATTATATCAAAGAGGACATACAGGCCAACGGCCAGACCATCGCGCGTAAATATTTCTCCGGCGGAGAAGTTTTTGATCTGAGGGACCTGGCGGTCACGTCCGATCCCCGCGACAAAGATGTGGCCATGTTCGCCGCGCGTGGAAGATTTGTCAGCGAACTTGTCACTACTCCCGGCAATAACAATGCTGATTTGAAGGCCCAAAGGTTCGGGCGGGACAACGCCATGAGCGTTGTCGGCGATCTTTTGAGCAAAGGCAATTATGATTCCGACCATGTGACGGCCAATGAAACATTGATCGCGAAGATCAAAACCGGGATCGGGTTCCTTGATTCCTTGTCCTATGAACATGTGACGTTCAATCAAAAGGATTATACGGTCCTCAAGCTGAGGGCGGAACAAAGCGAATCTTTCAAAATGGAGATCTACAAAGGCAGGCTGTATATCAACCAGGCCTTTCTGGATTATTTGACCGAACTTCAAAGCAGGGGCGAGGACCTCTTTGACCTCTTCACGCGCACCTTGATCCAGACGATCATTTCCGAACAATGGAGAGGGTACCATGCCCAGTACGGTTATGCGCAGATCATCAATGAGAGCGCGATAAAAGAACTGGGGGAAAGTGATTTCGACGGGATTTACAAACGGCTGCTGGGCAGCCAGGTCGGCAGGATGAGCCCCGAAGCTCTGGAAGAAAAGATCAACAGTTCCTCTCCCATCAAGGGATTCAAGTACAGGGTTTCGCAGTCAAGGACGGACAGCGACACAAAGAGGGGGGCCGACCTTTTCGCGCAATCCATCGAAGAAGGCGTCTATCATATCGCGGTCAACGCGATGGACGCTAAAATGAATTTGAAGGACAAGGCAAGGGTGCTTGAGGCAGAGCCTGTGGAGATGGTCGCAGGCAAAGTGATAAAGGTGGGGACACTGGCCGCTGCCATGAATCCCACGACCGACGCCCATGTGGTTTTAGCCGCGTTAAAATCAATGGCGGAAAGTGAACTGGGGGATTTCCTTATTTTAGTCACGCAAGGGGACCACCGCAAGCCGGCGCTGGAGGCCACGGCAAGGGAAAGATACGCCATCACAAAGGCTTATTTTGAATATATTTTTGGTAAAAACGGGATAGTCCGTGTCGCCCCTATGGAAGAAGGCAATGGGGAAGATAAGCTTTTACGTCTGGCTGAATTGAATAAAGAGGCTGCCAAGCTGGAAATTGGCTATGGAGCGGGAGGGGATCACTTCAGGGTTTTCGCTGGGTTTAAATTTTCACCCGTAACAGAGGATAATAAGAAAGATATACTGTATTACGCGAGATTACCGGGGTACAAAGATATACTCAGGAGATTATCCGCCCAACTCAAGTCGATCAAAGCGGTTGAACCTCCTTCCCTTCAGCTTCTCATTAACGGGAATCCCACGGCCATTATTTCCAAAGGCGGGATCGATGTGCCGATTTTGGATACAGTGTCCAAACTCTTTTTGATCGGCAGGCAGTTAAAGAAGAATAAAATAAATGGTTCGCTGGAAATGATCTGTATCTCAAGAGGGGCCGCGTTGCCTGATCCCATCAGGGATGAAATGATCGCCAATCATGAAGTAGGGGTGGTTTTTAATGAAGGGATCGAGGTGGATGTGTCCTCAACACTTATCCGCAAGGCGGTGGTTGAATTTTTCAAGACAGGCATCATCAATTATGACAGTTTTGCTTTTTTGCCCGTCGAGATCATCCAATCCATATTTGCCCCGGAACACAGGCCGTATTTATATTTTTTGGCCAGGCTTCAGGGGGCCGAGTTGCCCCAATCATTGGTTTTAGTGGACCCTCTACAGACTAAAGCGGAAAAGGACAGGCAGGCCGCCCTGAGCAGGAGCGTGACGGAAGCATTCAGAACACTGGCACTTCCCTCATTGACTTTTCAGGAGGGGATATCAGGCAATGAAAGCAAGGTTTCGGTGATGGAGCAGGGTAAAGAAGTCCTGTCGATGAAATACCGCATCCAGGAACGTTTGAACCTTCAAACAGGTCAGCCTGTGATCACATTAAACAGTGATACGGTCCTGGCGGCGGGTGTTGTGGAGGGCGCTAAAGTCGACCAGATCATCGATATCATGAAGGATTATGTGGAAAAATTAAACGGGGTGAAGCCGGATCACGCCATGATCAATTCCGGTGCTGTAAAACCGGAAACTTTATACGGCGGTATCGATTTCAATGCCACCAATTTTGACCTGGAAGAAACAGGGGAAAAGATCAGTGTAAGTTTTGATGCTTCGATGCTTGGCCAGTTTCAGCGCGGGGATTTTTCCGGGGTATCGCCTGTCATCATCCAGATCACTTCCATACAGGACCCTTTGTCTATGCTTGGGACCGATCCTGTCCAGGAAGAGGAAGCCGTCCTGCGTTGATGCTTTTATTGATCCGGTACGATAATATTTGATATATATTCACAACAAATATATAATATTCTTATAATATCCCAAAGGAACGACATTGGGATTTTTTATTGCATGGTGCCCAAGAAAGGCGGGATCTGTTTATGAGTACCTTACATGTGGATGAAAAGAATTTTGAGGCCGAAGTGTTAAAATCACCTTTGCCGGTCTTGGTTGACTTCTGGGCGGAATGGTGCGGCCCCTGCAAAATGATCGCGCCCATCATCGACCAGTTATCCGCGGACCTTAAGGATAAAATGAAAATGACGAAGGTCAACGTGGATGAGGCCCCCCAATTGGCCGGCCAGTTTAATGTCATGTCTATTCCGACGTTATTGATATTCAAGGACGGCAAGCCCGTGGACCAAATTGTAGGGGCTATGCCTAAAGATAAATTACTGGCTAAGCTTAACCCTCATTTGTAATTTTCGGAGATGTTATGTTTATTGAAGTATTAAAGTCCAAGATAGGCCACGCGACCATCACCCAGGCCGAATTGCATTATGAGGGCAGCATTACCATTGATTCCGATATCCTCAAGGCCGTAGACATCATTCCTGGTGAGAAGGTCCATGTTCTGAACGAAAATACGGGATCCCGGCTCGAAACCTATGTGATAGGGGGCATTCCCGCCTCAGGGGTGGTTTGCCTTAACGGCCCCGCGGCCCGCCACGGGTATGTGGGGGACCGTCTGATCATTTTAAGTTATGGTTTATTGGAAGCCGCCGAAGCCCGGCGCCTTCAGCCTAAGATCGTTTATCTTGATCCAAAGAATAAAATAAAATCCTGACATGATGCAATTTGGCCCATTGAAAATAAGGTATTACGGGGACCCTTGCCTGGTGACAAAATCCAAGGCGGTCAAAGAGGTCGGCCCTGTTGAGCGCATGTTGATCGCGGCGATGTTTGAAACGATGGTCGCCAGCAGGGGCGTCGGCCTGGCTGCGCCACAGGTAGGCATCAATGAGCAAATATTTGTGGTGGATACGGGTAAAGAAGTTTTCGCGGTCATCAATCCCAGGATCATCAAGACCGCGGGCAGCGAAGTCATGGAAGAAGGGTGTTTGAGCATACCCCGCGTGCTGGTGGATATCAAACGCGCCAAGACCGTATGGGTGGAATTTACCGATGAAGAAAATCACCTGGTGCGCGCCCAGTTAAACGGTCTTGTGGCCAAGGTGTTCCAGCATGAGTATGACCATTTGCACGGGAAATTGATCCTTGATTATCTGCCCCACAGGGAACGCGCCAAAATTGTGTCACAGATCAAGAAAGGCGCCTTGACCGGCAAGGTTCTAGGCGAGAACAATGATAACTAAGGAAAAATTTGATACCGGTTTGTTGAAGCTGCCCGGCTGGTTTAAACAGGAGATCCCGGATATGGGCAAGATCCGGGCCATGAAAGAGATGTTCCGGGACAGCCGGCTTCACACGGTTTGTGAAAGCGGCCATTGCCCCAATATGGGCACCTGCTGGAAAGAGGGGGTGGCGACCTTCATGATCTTGGGGGGAACATGCACGCGCACCTGCCGTTTTTGCGCTGTCCCCGCCGGTCGCCCGGACCTGGTTGACCGTCAAGAACCTCACCATGTGGCTTTGGCGGTCAAGCAGTTAGGTTTGCGGTATGTGGTGGTGACCTCGGTGGCTCGTGATGATATCGAAGATGAGGGGGCGCTTCAATTCGCCCAAACGATCAACGCCATCCGAAGCCTGACACCGGAAGTCAAAATTGAAGTGTTGATCCCTGATTTTTCGGCCAAGGAAGGGTCCTTGAGAATATTAAGCGGCGCATCGCCGGAAGTGATCAGCCATAATATTGAAACTGTCAGGCGCCTTGCGCCCATGGTCCGGCCGCAGGCTTCGCATGAGCGCTCATTGAAAGTATTGCGCGCCTTCAGGGAGCTGGACAGCCGGGTTTTTATCAAATCATCGCTGATGGTCGGCATCGGCGAGACCGACGAAGAGATATCGGGGGTGATGGGCGAGCTCCTCGAGGCAGGTTGCCAGATCTTAACTATCGGCCAATACCTGGCACCCAGCAGGTCAAAACGCCACCTGCCGGTTGACCGTTTTGTCAGCCCCGAAAAATTTGAAGAGTACCGTCAGCAGGGAATGGCGATGGGTTTTGTTCATGTGGAAAGCGGCCCCTTGGTGCGCAGTTCGTATATCGCCGAAAAAGGCTATCAGTCCGCTATCGCCGCTAAAGAAACCAGAAAACAGGAAAGATAATCTGATGCCGCCGGGGTTTAAAAAGGTTGTTTCGATCATGTTGCCCTGTTTCTTAAGCATCGTTTTGCTGGCATGGGTCTTTATCACCATCGATTACAAGCATATTTGGCTGGCTGTCAAGGATTCGGATATGCGCTATCTCAGTGCTGCCGGTGTCATATTCTTCCTGATCAATTTCCTGATCATTTGGCGATGGCGCATTTTGATGAAGGCGGTGGGCCTTAAGGCCAAAAGGACAAGCAGCACTTGCTGGTATTTTATCGGGCTGTTCTGGAACCTGGCCCCGATATCGACGATAGGGAGCGACCTGATCAAGGGTGTGGGCTTGGCCCAGGAAACCGGCCACAGGCCCAAGGTATTCGCTTCGATCGTCCTGGACCGTTTGAGCGGATTCGCGGGGATCGTTATCCTGGCGGCTATCGCTTTTTTATTCGGCCGCGGCATCATCGACAATAAACTGGTCATTTTAGCCATCGCGACGATGAGCATTGTTTCCGCCTCCATCGTTGTCATGCTTTTCAGCCACCGTATATTTTCCTTTGCCTGCAGGGCATTTACCGCGTGGCCCAAGGTCAAGGACGGCCTGATGAGGCTGCATTATGATATCGTGCTCCTTAAAGGCAAACAGCAAAAGGGCTGGGAGGCCATCTTCATTTCCATCGGGGCGCAAATTGTCCTGGCGGTAGAATTTTACCTGACGGCCAAAGGCATGCACCAGAATATTTCCCTGGTGTATTTCATCATCTTTTCACCTATTGTCTGTATCGTAACCTCCCTGCCTTCCATCGGGGGGCTGGGATTCAGGGAGATCGGCTGGGTCTACCTTTTGCCCCTGGTAGGGGTTTCCAAAGAAATGGCGGGGGGCTTAAGCCTGATCAATTCTGCTTTTACCATCATTAACGGGCTTTTGGGCGGATTGCTATATGTCACTACATTATCTCCTGGACGGGTACAATATCCTCAAACAAAACCCGGCCTTCAGGGATCTTCCTCTTGAAGAAGGCCGCCGCGGCTTTTTGAGATGGATCGGCGATTCACGGCCCCAGGGGAGCGTCAATAACCAGGTGACGGTGGTCTTTGACGGCCATCCGGACCATTATGGCGCTTCACCCCAGGGTGAAGTACGGGTGATCTTTTCAGACGGGTGTTCAGCCGATGATAAGATCAAGCGCATGGTCGAAGAGATGCCGGCCAGGAATAATTGCGTGGTTGTAACCGATGACAAGGACATATTCCTGTACGCGCGTTCATTGGGGGCCCGAGTCATGAGCGTGGCGGAATTTACGAACAAACCCAGAGGGTTTGGGGCAGGTCAGGAGCCCGGCGGGAAATATATATCCTTGACCCGTCAGGAAGAGATCAACAAAGAGCTTTTTAAAAAATGGCTGGGAGATAAACAGTGATTCCCCGTTTGCTCAAGAGATTCCTCGGTTTCATTAACAGTGTCGGTGAGGCCATTTTCTTTTTGGGGGATATTATCTCGTTAATCATCCGGGGCCGCGTGCGCTGGAATGATGTATTAAACCAGATGTACGAGCAGGGTGTCGGGTCGATCGTGATCGTGATGCTGACTTCCCTGGCGACGGGAACGGTGCTGGGATTGCAGGGGTTTATCACCCTGCAGCGCTTTGGGGCCAAGGAATTTATCGCCCGCCTGGTTGCTTTGTCTTTAGTCAGGGAGCTTAGCCCTGTCTTTACCTCGTTGATCTTTTCCGGGAAAGCCGGCGCGGGCATAACGGCGGAATTAGGCACGATGAACACACAGGACCAGATCCAGGCGACGCGTGCCATGGGAGTTGACCCTTTGGAGTTCTTGGTCGTCCCGCGTTTTCTGGCCTGTTTTCTGGTATTGCCTGTGCTGGTCATCATTTCTGAGATCCTGGGCATTGTCGGCGGGTATATGATCGCCCTGACCCAGGCCAGGCTGCCGGGCGCGTTTTATGTCCATGAGACCCTGCAGGCCGTGGGCTACGTGGATTTTTTCAGCGGGTTTATCAAGGTCATTTTCTTTGGCATTATCATTGGATGGATATGCTGCTATCAGGGGTTCTTCACCCAGGGCGGGGCTATGGGGGTCGGCCGCTTTACCACCAAGGCGGTGGCCTATTCCTATATCGCGGTGATCCTTTCCAATACGGTATTAACAAAAATAATTTTAACTTTTTGGGGGTAATTGATGAATAACAAGCAAACGCGGTCAGGGTTGTTCCTTCTGTTGTTCCTTGCCGGATCCTTGGGCGGATGCACGACGGTCAACTCTGATAATGGGGGCGTCGTCCAAAGTTATCCTTACCCGGTCATCGAAGCCGGCTGGATCCGTAACGGAGAACCGGTCGAATTCGACGGGCATAAATGGTACCCTGCCAACGATTATGAGGTCCTGCAGGATTCGGAAGTTTTTCAGGTCGCTGAATATAAAGGCGTCCAGGTTTTTGTGGAAAAAATAGCCGTCAAGCCTTATGAGCGCATTTATACGAAATTTGACAAGAATAAATTCCGTTATTACGAGCGGCGGGACGATGATTAAAGTCGAAGGCCTGTATAAAGAGTTAGGGGGGAATCCGGTGCTGCAGGATATCAATTTCCAAGTCAGTAGCGGCGAGATCATTTCGGTGCTGGGCTTAAGCGGTGCCGGCAAGACCGTCCTTCTTAAGCATCTGATCGGCCTGATCCGGCCTGACAAGGGACGGGTTGTCATCGACGGGGTTGACATCGATTCCCTGAGCGAGGAAAAGCTCTTGAAAGTGCGCTGCAACATGGGGTATCTTTTCCAGGAGGGGGCGTTGTATGATTTTATGGATGTTTATGACAACGTGGCTTTCCCGTTGCGTGAACACACCAAGCTTAATCCCGCCGAGGTGGCGGCGCGTGTGCGCGAAGTCTTAAAGCTGGTGGATCTGGAAGATGTTGAATCTAAATTACCCTCGGAGCTTAGCGGCGGCATGAAAAAAAGGGTGGGCCTGGCGCGCGCGATCGTCCTGGGGGCCAAGGTGCTGTTATGCGACGAGCCCACATCCGGGCTGGATCCCATCCGCAGCCGTGATATTTCGGATTTGATACGTCACGTATCCCAGCAGATAGGATCGACAACGGTGATGTCTTCCCATGACGTGAATAATTCCTTTCGCATCGCGTCAAGGCTTATCATCATCAATGATAACCGTATCGCGGCCATGGGGACAGCGCAACAGTTAAAGGAATCTCGGGAGCCTTTTGTGCGGGAATTTTTGCAGGCGGCAACCGCGTGAGGGCACGGTCATAAACGAAGAGGCAGGGAGGTTTATGGAGAATAACGGCGGACATCTTAAAAAATTAGCAGCGGGTTTGTTTTTTGTCCTGGGCTTGGGGTTGATCGCGGTCAGCGTGTTCTTTATAGGGATCGACCGGGGGCTTACGGAACCCAAGTTTCAGATGATCGTGTTGTTTAATCAGGTAGGCGGGCTGGCCGAGGGCTCACCCATCCGTATTTCCGGGGTGAACGTGGGCGTTGTGGGGGCTGTTGACTTTTTGAGCCAGCCGATCAACGGGCGAAGCCTTAAAGTGCGCATGGATATTTTCAAGAAATATGAATTTGAGTTCCGCAAATGCTCCAAGGTCAGCATCAGGACCGAAGGCGTGCTGGGCCAGAAGCTGATCGAGATCAGCGAGGACCATTCTTTAAAAGTGTTCGACCCGACAGCCCCGATCATCGGTGAAGACCCCCTGGACGTGGAAGACATGGCCGCGGTCATCACCAGCACCGCCCTTTCCCTGCAGACGACGAGCCAGGGAGTCCAGGATGTGCTTCACGAATGGAAATATATTTCCGTTAAGACCAAAAAGATCCTCAACAGGGTCGATGAGAAATTGCTTGAAGGTAATTTATTCAAGGTATTTTAGTCAAGGAGGGTTAACAGCCTATGTTTATCCTGGGTAATTTCGTAGGCGCGCTGGCCTATGTGGTCAATGCGCTATTGTTCATCATGTATTGGCTGATCTTGATCCGGGCCCTGTTAAGCTGGGTCAACCCTGATCCGCTTAATCCGATCGTCCAGTTTCTCATGCGCGTCACTGAGCCTGTGCTGGAGCCGGTGCGCCGCCTGCTTCCGCCCATGCCCCTGGATATTTCGCCTATCATAGTCTTTATATTCATTATATTCCTGCAAAGGTTTTTGGTGAGCAGCCTGTATGAACTGGCCTCAAGGCTGCAGTGACGGGGTCGGGGAAATTGAGTGCTTGCCAAAACTTGAAAATTAGGGTATAAAATACTTTTATTAAAATTTATATTATTTAGGAGACGTCATGTTTGACCAAGTCAAGAAATTGATGGAGATGAAAAAGCAGGCGGATATACTTAAAAAAGAGCTGGAAGCCACCATCATTGAGGTTTCTGAGACACGCGGTATCAAGGTCGTTATCAATGGGGCCCAGATATTCCAATCCATCGAAATCGAAGAGGGGCTGCTGAATGCGGGCAACAAGAACCGCGTTCAGATGGATCTTTTAAAGAACATGAATACCGCTGTCAAGCGTTCCCAGCAGGCGGCGGCCAATAAAATGAAGAATATGCCCGGGTTTAATTTGCCGGGACTGTCGTAATTTTTTTAACTTAAGGAAAGGACAAACCAATGCCTTACGATCAAACATTAGATGTGTCTTCGTTCAAAGAAGTGATCGATTTCCCCAACACCCGTATCAGCGTCGGCGTTTATTCGTACAATGGGGCGCCCAAGAAATTACAGGTTACCCGCGAGAACCAGATCGACGGCCAATGGAGCTTCACCAAATTAGGGCGTTTGAGCAAAGAGGAAGCGCAGGGTGTTGTCCCCATTATGATCAAGGCCATCGAGGCGATGTAAGATGGGTGGGGAAGTTTATTTAACCAGGGCCGGTTTTCATAAACTCCAGGCCCAGCTGGAAACCCTCAAGACCACCGAGCGCCAGAAGATCGCCAAAGCCATTGGCGAGGCCCGCGCCCAGGGGGATATTTCCGAGAACGCGGAATATGACGCGGCCAAGGAAGCGCAGGGCCATAATGAATCGCGCATCGCCGAGCTTGAGGGGAAACTGGCCAACGTGCGCATTATCGAGAATGAGAACATCCCCTCGGACAAGATCTTCATCGGCGCCATTGTCACCATGCAGGATTTGGACAATGACGAAGAGCTGACGTATATGCTGGTTTCCCCTGAAGAGGCCTCCTACGAAGAAAACAAGATCTCCATTTATTCGCCTATCGGCAAGGGCCTGCTGGGCCATAAGGCGGGTGAGACGCTCGAGATAAAGGTGCCGGCGGGAACATTGAAGTATAAGATCAAGAAGATCAAGCGGCCATAGCAACGCCGATCCATAAGGCTATGGCGGGTAACAGCGCGAAGAGGATGCGCGACAAGGTTGTCTTGAGCCACCAGCCGATCTCAAAAAAAGTATTGACCGCGTAATAAGACATCACCACGGCCACATAAAGGACTAAACTCACACCGATCAGCCTGAGCGTTGGCTGCCATAATTTCCTGGCGGCCAATAAAACCCCCGCCCCCGCCAAAAACCAAAAACCGTTCCATTTGCCGGAAATAAATTCAAACCAGGGATATACCAGGATGATCACGACGCGCGTCCATTGGGTAGGTTTATCCGCTGATAACAGCCCGTTGATGAAAGCTTCATTCCTGGGGGCAATAAAGAGCGTAAAGATGATCGTGGGCAGACAGGCGATGATAAAAGCGGGGATCAGGACCTTTAATTCCTTTTTTCGGGTACGTTCATGCCAGAAAATACCCAGAGCTGTTATGCCCGCGGCGATCAACCCTTCATTCTTGGTGAAACTCATCATGCCCAGAAATATCATGGTAAGTATTTTAAGCTTGGGGCAGTCATATTTACGGGCCAAGAGCAGGGCCACAAATGCCGACAGCCACAAGGCTCCGAGCAGTGAATCGCTGTACTGGCTTGTAAATAAGGTAATATTGAAAGGCAGGGCGGTCACCAGCACGGCACCTGCGATGGAAGCCCATAGCTGGCCGGTCAGTTCCCAAAGCCCGAAAAGCAAAATACCCGCGGTCGTAAGGGCAATAACCAGGCTGTTGAGCATAGGGATGTTTTGATCGAAACGGCCTGCCAGGTCACAGAACCATACATTGATCAGAGGCCAAAACAGGGGGTAATTCGTATTACTGCGCCAAAGGCCCGGGCCCAGCGCATCTTTCCAGTTTTCCTGTCCAAGGAATATGAATTTCGCTTTAAGGCTCCAGCATGACCAGGCATCCCAACCGCCAAGTGGAAAATAATGGGCACTGACGGCTAAAGGCACGGCCAAAAGCCCCAAGGCCAGCAATCCCCAGCCATCATTACGCGATATAAGCGCCCCGCTTTTTGTTTTTATTCTTTTCTGAAAGAACAGGCACGCGATCAAAAGGATCACAAGCCCGATAGGAAGCCAGTGTTCGAATTGATTGAACAGGATATGCGTATAAAAGGCTGCCGTGCCTGCTAACCCCAGGCCCAGGATGATGCCTAACAAGATATGCAGGATCAGTTTCATGCGTCCTGCTGTCAGTATCCGTATCAACAGGAAGCCCGCGGCAGAGCAGATAAGAAGGCCAAGAATATAGGACATTACTCAAATACCATTAGGGTTATAGGCCACTATTATACCGTTCCTGATTTTCATGGGGTTGAAACCCAGCCGCTGGATAGCCGCCATGGCCACCTGGGGGCTTGTGCAATCGAAGATCACCCAGTGGTATTGGGTATGATTAAGGTCCAGGACTGTCGGTACCAGCATGTATTGGGCCTGTTCAAATTGGGCTATGGCCAACGAGTTGTCAAGGTCCTTGTCCGTATAGTAGCCGACAGTACGAACGTCCTTAAAAAAATTTTCCAGCCCCATGAATTGGAAGCCCAGGCTGTGCAGGGGTATGGTGGTACGGTCCTGGAGCTGGTTTATTGCCTGAAGATACGCCTGGCAAAGATTAAATACCGCGGCCAGGACCAAAGCTATTAAGAAAATTAATTTCAATTTTTTCATGCCCCAATCTTAACTCAGCTTTGTCAAGCAAGCAACAGAGAATATTTCTATAAAGAAAGACTTTGGGAATTAAGTGAGTTTAAGTATAATGGGAAACATGATTTCTATTGGCGTTATCGGTTGCGGGCACTGGGGGCCGAACCATATCCGTATTTTTTCACAGCTGGCTGATTCACGTGTTTTGATGTGCGCGGATCTGGATGAGAAGCGCCTGTCATCCATCAAAACCCTTTTCCCGGATATACAGGTCACCAGGGACTATAAGGAGATCCTCAAAAACCCTTCCATCGACGCGGTGGTGGTGGCGGTTCCCACCAATTTTCATTTTACGATCACCCAGGAAGCCTTGCTTGCGGGCAAACATGTGCTGTGCGAAAAACCTTTGGCCATGCGTACTGAAGAATGCCTGCAATTGCGTGATGCGGCCCGGTCCGCGGGAAAAATATTGATGGTCGGGCATATTTTTGTCTTTAACCAGGGTATCGTCAAATTGCGGGAATATATCGCCTTAGGCGAGCTGGGCCGGATCCATTACGCCCATTCGGAGCGTACCAATTTGGGGCCTTTTCGTTACGACGTCAATGCCCTTTGGGATCTGGCGCCCCATGACATTTCCATATTCAATTTCCTTTTTAACAGTTCTCCGGTGTCGGTGTCAGCCCGCGGGCTTAAATGCCTGGGGGGAAACCTGGAAGACCTTGGGTTCGCCACCCTCGATTATCCTGAAAATATCATGGTCAATATCCATGTCAGCTGGCTTGACCCTAAGAAAGTACGCCAGATTACCGTCGTGGGAAACCAGAAGATGGTGGCGTGGGATGATCTGGACGCGGAGGGGCCCATTAAGCTCTACGACAAGCATGTTGAAAAAACCTCCCATTATTATGAAACATATGGCGAGTTCCAATTGCTTTCCCGCGAGGGGAGCATCACTATCCCTAAGATCGGTTTTAACGAGCCGTTAAAAGCGCAGGCCCAATATTTTATCCAGTGTGTTGAGAAAAACCAGCCTCCCTTGCTGGCTGATGCCGGCAAGGCGGCGGATGTGGTCAAGACCCTGGTAGCCATAGGCGAATCCATGAACCGCAAAGGCGAGTTGGTGAAGATATGAGTTTTTTCAAACATGATAGAGCCTTGGTCCACGAAGGCGCCGCCATCGGCGAAGGTACCCGCATTTGGGCCAACGCCAATATCCTGCAGGGGGCCGCGATCGGAGAGCACTGCAATATCTGTGACGGCTGTTATGTTGAGGGCGGGGCTGTCATCGGGAACTATGTGACCGTAAAGAACGGGGTGGCTGTTTTTGACGGAGTGACCTTGGAGGATGATGTTTTTGTCGCCACCGGTGTCGCATTCATCAATGACCGTAATCCGCGCAGCCACCGCGGCGATGCCTGGGTCTTGGAAAAGATATTGGTCCAAAAGGGGGCCACGATCGGCGCCAACGCCACCATCATGTGCGGGGTGACCATCGGGTCATATGCCGTGATCGGGGCCGGATGTGTGGTTGTCAAGGATATCCCCCATCATACAATTGCCGTCGGAAACCCGGCCCGTCTTACCGGCTATGCCTGCCGCTGCGGCCGCACCTTGGATGATGAATTGAAATGCGCCTGCGGCGCTTCATACCAAATCAGTAATAATATGATCGTTCCTTTATGACTTCCCAAGTTCTCGTTGTCCCGGTGGCCTTTAATGAAAAGGTCAAGTTAGGCAATGTCATTGAACGGTTCCTGAACAGCCAGATGCCCGCTCAGGCCGATTATCTGATCGTGGATGACGGTTCCGATGACGGCACGACAGAAATGATCGCTTCCTACAAGGAGCGCGGGGTCAAAAGCGTCAAGCACCCCCAACGGCGCGGGGTGGGCGCGGCTATCCGCACGGGCATTGAATACGCCAGGGAACACGGCTACAAAGTCATCGTTATCATGGCCGGCAATGACAAGGATAATCCCCAGGAAATACCTCAGCTGCTTAAACCGGTCCTTGAGGAGAATTATGACTTGGTCCAGGGTTCGCGCTATTTAGGCAAGGTCGGATCGGGCGGTCAAATGCCTTTTTACCGGAAATTCGCCACACGTCTTCACCCGTGGGTGTTTTCTCTTTTCAGCGGGCGTCATGTCACGGATACCACCAACGGCTTTCGCGCGATCCGGTTAAGCATTTTTGATGATCAACGCATTGACCTCAAGCAGGAATGGCTCGATACCTATGAGCTGGAGCCGTATATTTTATGGAAGGTGATCACGTTAGGTTATAATTTCAAGGAAGTCTTTGTCACCAAGATCTATCCGCCCCATCAAAAGGGCGGCTATACTAAAATGATACCTATTCTTAGCTGGTGGAGTATACTAAAGCCGTTGTTTTATTTGAGATTAGGGATTAAGAAATAGTTTTGAAGGTCAGGGGTTAATTTTGTTTTTTGAGCGGCACTGTCGATTTTAGCCGATGCAGGCCGAGGGAACGAGGCACCGAGTGACTGAGGAACGTCGGCGTCAAAAAAACGACCGTGGAGCGAAAAGAATAAATTTAACACTTACAATGAAATGAGAAAGAATGAAATTGTACGGTAAGAATCCAGTGATCGAACGGCTGAAATCGAATCCCAAGACCATCCGTCGCATCATGATCGACGAAGACCACGTGGACCTGGCGTATATCCGCAAGAAATGCAATCAGCACGGCATCAGCGTGCAGCCCGTGCCGCACTCCAAGATCCAGCGATTGGCCCAAAACCTGAATACCCAGGGGATCTTGGCGGAGATCGAGGATTTTATCTATATGGCCATCGATGAATTATTGGCCAATGCCCTGGAGAAAAAGCGCGTGCCCGTCTTTTTGGATAACCTCAACGATCCCCAAAATTTAGGGGGGATCATCCGTACTTGCGGGGCTCTGGGTTTTTTTGATATTATCCTGCCTACGGCTGAATCGGTCAGCGTGACAGAGTCTGTGTTAAGGGTCGCCTGCGGCGGTGAAAATTATTTAAGCGTGGCGAAAGTTTCCAATTTGGGCAATGCCATTGAAAAAGCGAAGAAAATGGGTTTTTGGATAGTCGGTACAGTCGTAGAAGAGGCCCGCAGCCTCACGGAGTTGACCTTGCAATTCCCCCTGGGCCTTGTGATGGGTTCCGAAGAAAAAGGGGTCCGGGATATCATCCTCAAAAAATTAGACGCGCAGGTGATGATCCCCATGAAAAACCAGCGCATGTCGCTAAATGTCGCTCACGCGACCTCAATTTTGTGCTATGAAATCGTCCGTCAAAAAAAATAAAAAGGCAACTCCCCCAGTCGCGGCCCTAAATTTTTTTGCCGAAGCAGGGCTTTTAAAGCGGGTCAAGCGCAGCGGCTGGTGGGTGGCGGGTATAGAAAACCCCGAGACGGTCGCCGAGCATTGTTTCCGCTGCGCGGTGATCGGCTATTACCTTGCCTATTGCGAAGGGGTTGACCCTTTTAAAGTGGTGACCATGACGCTTTTTAACGATATCCATGAAGCGCGCATCAATGACCTGCATAAAATGGGCCATTACTATATAGATTTCCGGGAAGCCGAGATCAAAGCCTTTAACGATCAGGTCGCCCAGCTGGATAACAGGGTTAAACGGGCCCTGCAGTCGATGCGCGGGGATTATGAACGTCAGGGATCCAGGGAAAGTATCATTGCCCGCGACGCGGACATCCTGGAATGCCTGATCCAGGCCAAGGAATACGCGGATAACGGCTATCCGGTGGCCAAGACGTTCTTTAAACGGGCGCCAGACCACTTAAAATCGGCGACTGCGCGGAAATTATGGAAGCAGGCCGGATCGTGGGACAGCCATGCCTGGTGGCAGAACGTGGTTAAATTCGAACGATAAAGTAGTGACAGGCACGACTTTTCAGTGGTAAAATATTGCTTATGCTAAGAATTGGGGTTGCTGCCAGTAAAATGTCAAAAGGGGGTTTGTTAAGCTATAATCTTTATGTTATTTTGATTTCTTGCCTGCTGTCCCTTTTAATTTTTCTTGTATGCGGATTTTCCGTTATTTTGATCGTTTTTTTGATCTCGTTAATGATACACACCCTGAAACCCGCGGATGCGCACACCAGCTGGGTGCATGTGTTTAAGATCTGCCTTGTCGTTCTGGCATGGGTGGTGGGGGCTTTCAATCTGATCGCGATTTTAAAGAATATCCAACTCACCAAGAATAAATTATGAGCAAGATCAAGGTAACCAAGGTCGAGGAGCAATTAGAGAAGGACTTCATAGAGTCCAAACAGCTTTTTAAGATCGTATTCGAGCATTCTCCCACCGCCATCATCGTCATGGACAGCAAGGAGAGGGTCGTCATCTGGAATCCCCTGGCTGAAAAGTTGTTGGGCATGTCCAAGGCGGATCTTTTCAACAAAAACATCGGTTCCCTGTTCCCTCCCAAAGAATGGAAGCGTTTCCGCGCGTTGAATATCTGCCATCGCGGGATGCTGTCAAACATCACGACCAAGATCTGCCGTAAAGACGGTTCTTTGCTGGATATCGGCGCCTCGATGTCCGTCTTAAAGGACAGCAAGGGCAAGCTGATCGGCTTTATCGGCATGTTCTATGACGTCACTTATGAGAAATTAGTGGTGCAGCAGATGCGTGAATCGGAGAATAAATTACGCATCATCCTGGATAATTCCGCCGCCGCCATCACCATGTCGGATGACAAGGAACAGATCGTTTCCTGGAACAGTTTTGCCGAGAAGCTTTTAGGGATGAAGCCTCAGGATCTGCGCTTAAGGCCGGTCAGCAGCCTGTACCCGCCTGAGGAATGGAAGATCATCCGTTCTTTGAACATCAATCAAAGCGGCTACAAGCATAACCTGGAAACCAGGGTCATCCGCAAGGACGGGGCCATCATCGACGTGGATTTGTCGATCAATATCCTCAAGGATGAGCAGGGCAAGATCGTCGGTTCGGTGGGCATGCTGCAGGACATCACCGAACGCAAGCGGACAAAGGAGCAGATCCTGCAGGCCAAATTAGCCGCGGAAGAGGCTAATAACGCCAAGAGCATATTCCTGGCCAAGATGTCGCATGAGGTGCGCACCCCGATGAACGCCATCATCGGCATGATCGACCTGACGCTGGACACCCCGTTGAACGATGAACAGAGGGATAATTTAAAAGTGGCCAAGGACGCGGCCGATAGTTTGCTAAGCCTGATCAATGACGTGCTGGATATTTCCCGCGCCCAGGCGGGCAAGGTGGTGATCGAAGAGATAGAGATCAATGTACCGGACATCGTCAAGAATGTGTGCAAGGGGCTGATGATCCTGGCGCGCAATAAAGGGGTTGACGTTGTCTGGACCATTGACCCCGAAGTCCCGCGGCTTTTGATCGGAGATCCGGTCAGGCTCAGGCAGGTCATCGTCAATTTGGTCAATAATGCCATCAAATTCACCCATAAGGGCAAAGTGCAGATCAACGTGAAGAAAAAAGTATTGACGGAAAAGGACTGCCAGGTGGTCTTTGAGGTGATAGACAGCGGTATCGGGATATCACCGAAGAACCTGCCCCATATTTTTGATGTATTTACCAACGCGCATAATTCCACCGCCCGCCGTTACGGGGGCACAGGCTTGGGCCTGGCTATCTGCAAAAAGGTCGTGGAGATGATGGGCGGCAACATTGAGGTTGAAAGCAAGGAAGGGTTTGGCAGTACCTTCCGATTTACCATTATTTTCGGTTACAAGCCCGATCTGGCGCAAGCCAGTGACAGCCAACAGAGCGTAAAAGTGGATGCAGGGTCATTGTCATCGCCTCCGGAAGTACAGAATTTGCGCATCCTGGTGGCGGAGGACAATATCGTCAACCAGCGCATCGCCGTCAGGGTTTTGGAGAAGATCGGCTGGAAGGTTACGGCGGTCAATAACGGGCAGGAGGTCCTCAATATCCTCAATGACCAAACCTTTGATGTGATCCTGATGGATGATACGATGCCTTTATTGAGCGGCCTGGAAGCCACGCTGGTTATCCGCCAGGAAGAAAAACAGACAGGCCAGCATGTGCCTATTATCGCCATGACAGCCAACGCCATGACAGGGGACAAGGAAAAATATCTTGCCTCGGGCATGGACGGTTATGTGTCAAAGCCTTTTGACCGTAATTTGTTGTATGAAGAGATCGTTAAACTTGTAACCAAGCGTATCAAAAACTGAGCAAGGGAAGGATCACTATGAGCGAAGAGATCATAGATTTAAAAGATGTGTTGGAACGCGTGCAGCAGGACAAGGAATTGCTGAATGAATTATTTGACATATACCAGGAAGATTTCGTGACGAGGCGTAAAGCGCTGGGGGAAGCCATCGCTGCCGGGGATATCGGGAAAATAAAGGAAGTCGCCCATTCGATGAAAGGTTCTTCCGGGAATATTTCCGCCAAGCCGCTGCACGCCGCCTGCCTTAAACTGGAGATGCTGGCCAAGGAAGGCAAGACCGATGGCATGCAGGAAGTGGCCCAGGATATCGACGGGTATTTTGAACGGGTCAAGGTCTTTGCCGCCGGTTTTAAAAAAGAATTGGCTGGTGGATGAGAAGGGCTGGTTATTTCGCGCTTGTTTTTCTGGGTTTGCTTGCCTATTGTAACGCCATCCGGCATCCATTCGTCCACGATGATGTCGTCTTTATCCTCAAAAATCCGCATATTACCGAATTAAACCGCTGGTATGAAGCCTTTAACGTGCCCTCGGCATCGGACGGTATCAACACCTATTACCGCCCGGTCCTGGAAGTCCTTTACCGCCTGGAATACCATTTCTTCGGGCCCCATCCGTGGGGGTATCATCTGTTCAATGTCGTGGTGCATATTGTCAATGGCACTTTGCTTTTCGGTTTACTTCTAAAATTAGGTTTGCGTGAAGCGGCGGCCTGGGTGATCGCATTATTCTTTTTGATCCATCCGGTGCAGACAGAGGCGGTGAGCTGTATCGCTGGGATATCCAATCTCTGGATGGCATTGGGGGTCCTTTTAGCTTTGCACGCCTATTTGAAGAAGTGGTATGCGGCCAGCCTGATATGTTTTACGTTCGCGTTTTTGAGCAAGGAACAGGCAGTGATGATTCTTCCGCTGGCCATGGTCATAGATCTGTCCCGCGGGTCTAAGGATTACCGGCCCTGGATTGTTTTAATTTTGACCACGTATTTATTACTGTGGCTGCGTCAAAGCGTGACCGGCGCGTCGCTCCTTAAGGATATCATGGTTTCACCCGGCGAATTGTATCTGCGGCTGGCCGCGATCCCCAGGGATATCGGGATGTATTTACGCCTGATAGGGTTTCCTTTTGACCTGCATTATTACCGCAGCACAGATATCCTGCGCTCAAATACAAGTTCATGGGTGTTGGCCCTGATTTCCACTGTGGGAATTTATTTCCTTATTTCCAGGAAACCTTCCGTACGCCCGGCATTGTTCCTGGGGCTCGGATGGTTTTTTGCCGCGTTATTGCCGGTATTGAATATTACATCCCTGATCAACGAGTATTCGTTTATTTTGACACCGGAGCATTTTTTGTATTTGCCGATCGTTGGGATACTGATCATCGCTGTCTTGGCGGCGGATCATTCATTAAGGCGTTTTAAAAGGCTCTTGTTCGGGATAGCCATCAGCGCCTGCCTGTTGCTCACATGGTATCAAAACACGTTTTGGCGCAGTGAAATAACTTTATTTGAACGTATGCTGCGTTTTGAGCCAGATTTTGGCCGGGGCCATTTGCTGTTGGCCAAAGCTTATTATTTTAACGGCCGGCCTCACGACGCGGATGGCCATTACGCCAGGGCGCTGACGATCATGTCAGTCTATGCGAAAAAAGCGACCAATATGACCGCGGAGAAATTTTATTTAATGTTTGAAAAAGAGATCCTGTTCGATTGGGCCCAGAATGACTGGGCCATGGGCCGCTGGGAGCGGTCCTTGGATAAATTAAAGCGCGGGATTGCCATTGACAGCAAGGATGCTTCGCTGTACAACAATATGGCTTTTGTCTATATGCATTTGGGGGATAAAAAAGATGCTTCCCTGAGCCTTGAGCGGGCGGTCCGTGCGGATTCTTCCTTTGCCCAGGCCAGGCGTAATCTTCATATCTTAGGCGGTCCGTAAACGCCTTTGAAAGGATGCCGTATGTTTTGGATCATCATTACCGCTTTTGCCGTTTTCGTGGCGCTTGCTATCGTGATCTATATGCTGCCTTCCGATGCTGCCGTTAAATCAAAAAAGAAAAAGGAAAAGGAAAGAAAGACTCTCGCGGCCCTTGAGCCCGCGGGTGTGGATAACAGCAAAGACTGGAGATCGATCGCTGAGCGCTGGGAAAAGAACAATCAGTCCCTGCTGGGTGAAATAGAAAAGATGAAAATGGACCAGAAAAGGGCCCAGCAAACAGTTGAGGAATACAAGTCTGGGTCAAAGGACCTGGTTGAAAAATTAGCCCTTGAAAAAAGCTGGCGGGAAAAAGAGCAGGAGACTATCGAAAAATTCAAGCTCCATGAAAAAGGTCTTAAAGACCAGATTTTCCGCACCGAAAGCGATCTGGAAAAAGAGCATTCCAACCGCCTGCGCCTGGAGAGGGAATTGCAGGACGTAAAGATAAAGTACGAACAGCTTGTCGAGGAAAAAAGGCAATTGTCCATTAAAGCAAGCAGCCAGCAAACCACCCTTGAATCCAATGCCAAAGAAATAAGGGAACTTAAATCCGAGAACTCCAGGCTTCAGGTCAGGCGCGAGGACATTCAATGGGTGGCCAAAAGTGAACATGATGAGTTAAAGAAAGCTTTTGCCGCCAAAGAGCAGGAACTCAGCCAACTTAAGCAGGCCCATGGATAAATTTCCTTTTGCCCGCCGCACCAACTGGCGGCAGGAACCCAACGCGTTAAATAACGCCCTTGAAGGGCTCAAAGGGCGCGGCGTTGATATTTTGGACCTGACGTCTTCCAATCCGACGGATTGCGGTTTTGATTACCCCGAAGGCATGCTCTCTGTCTTGAATTCATCAGAAAATCTACAATACAAGCCCGATGCCTGCGGCACTGTGAAAGCCCGTGAGGCGGTGGCCCTATATTATTCACGCCAAAACCAGCGCATTTTACCCGGCGATATAGTCCTGACAGCCAGCACTTCGGAAGCGTATTCATTTTTAATGAGGCTGTTGGTCAATCCGGGGGAGAAGGTCCTGATCCCCAGGCCCAGTTATCCATTGTTCCAATTTTTACTGGAGATCAATGATGCCCATGTTGATTATTATCCGTTATCATATAATGGCCATGAATGGCGGCTGGATCACCAGGCGCTGGAAAGCCTGGTGGATGCTCAAACCAGGGCCATCATCCTGGTCAATCCCAATAATCCCACGGGTTCCTATATCAGCCGCGCGGAATTGAATTATTTGAATGAATTTTGCCGAAAACATCAGATGGCCATCATTTCCGATGAGGTTTTTTATGAATATTCCCTGACTCCCGCTGATACCGTCAGCTGTTGCGGCAATCAGCAGGTGTTGACCTTCGTCTTGGGGGGGCTGTCCAAAACACTTGCCCTGCCGCAGATGAAGTGCTCATGGATCTTGGCTTCCGGCCCGCGGCCCATTTTGCAGGGATCATTGTCCCGCCTTGAAATCATCGCGGACACGTATTTGTCTGTCAATACGCCGGTACAAAACGCCTTAGGGGAATGGCTTAAACAGGCCTCTTACATTCAGGGACAGATCATGCCCAGGGTCAGGGATAACTACCAATGGCTTTCAGGGCATATCATGCAGCATGCTCCGTCGTTATCCTTGTTGGCCCTGCAGGGAGGGTGGTACGCGACCTTGCGCATACCCGCGCTGAAGACTGAAGAAGAGTGGGTGCTGGAATTCTTAAAGGAAGACCATGTGCTGGTTTATCCCGGTTATTTTTTTGATTTTGAAAGCGAAGCTTTCATTGTCCTGAGCTTATTGCCGCCGGCCGGGGTTTTTCAGGATGCCGCGGGCCGTGTATTGAGGAGGCTGGCTAAAATTTGAAATTTAACCCGGAATTTTTCCACAACGGATGGCAATTTTGTTAAGATAACAGGGGTTTTGAAAGAGGGGGGTTTAGATGGTCCACAGACCTAATTGGGATGAATATTTTTTGAAATTGGCGATGCTGGCGTCCGAACGCGCCACCTGCCCGCGCATGCACTGCGGCGCCGTGCTGGTTAAGAATAAGAATGTCATCGCCACGGGTTACAACGGGTCCATCCCCGGCGATGAGCATTGCGAGGATATCGGCTGCCTGATGGTGGATAATCACTGTGTGCGCACCGTCCACGCGGAGATGAATGCCATTGTCCAGGCGGCCAGGCGCGGCCATTCCGTTGACGGCGCCACCGCCTACGTGACGAATATGCCATGCACCACCTGCGCCAAAGCCCTGATCACGGCCGGTGTCAAAAGGGTGGTGGTGTTTTCCGATTACCACGACACCCTGGCCACTGAATTTTTCGCCAAAGCCAAGGTCATCATCGATCGCATCGCGATGCCTGAAAAATCGATCCATTACGATATCAAGAACTATACCTCAGCCAGATGAGCGCGCACCCGATCAAAATACTGATTGCTGATGATGAAGACGTCATCCTTGAGATCATGGCCCGCAAGATCGCCTCTCAGGGCTATGAGGTCGTCACTGCCAGGGACGGCCAGGAAGCATGGGAGAAGATCGTCAGTGATATCCCGGATATTATCATCTTAGACCTGAATATGCCCAGAATGGACGGCTGGGCGGTATTAAGCCAGCTGCGCCAAAATCCCCCGACCAAAAGATGGCAGCCGGTCATTATCGTCACGGCGCAAAATGAATTAGGGAGCTTCCGCAAAGGCATGAATATGGAAGCGGACCATTACCTGACCAAACCCTGCCAGATCGAAGATGTCCTTAAAGCGATACGCCTGATGCTGTCGTTGGTCCCGCAGAGAAATACATAAAAGACCATGGTTGCATTGATGACCCATATTTTAATTATTTGCGCTGTTTTGACAGCGGGGTTCTGGGTGCTGGTGCGCTATCTGGAGACCGCCGGCGTATTTTTCCCCAGCCGGGGCATGGCTGTGACCCCGACGGTGATAGGACTGCCCTGGGAAGATGTCTATTTCAAGGCCGCGGATGACGTCAGGCTCAACGGCTGGTTTTTCAAAAACCCGAGAGCGGCCTCCACGGTCATTTTTGCCCATGGCAATGCCGGAAACATGAGCGACCGGTTATTCAAGATCAAGTTTTTTTATGATCTGGGGTTGAATGTGTTTATTTTTGATTACCGCGGTTATGGCAAGAGCGAAGGCAATCCGTCGGAAGCGGGCATTTACCTGGATGCCCGGGCCGCGTATGACCATCTCCAATCGCAAAGGGTGATCGATATGGACAAGATCATCCTTTATGGCGCCTCCATCGGGGGGGTGGTGGCCGTTGACCTGGCGGCTCAGAGGAAGGTGGCCTTGCTGGTGGTGGAATCATCCATCACCAATGCCAGGGACATGGCCAGGATCTATTATCCGTTTGTCCCGCTTTTTTTCCTCAGCCTCAAATTTGATTCCATCTCCAAGGTCGGGCCGTTAACGGTGCCCAAATTATTTATCCATAGCCCTGACGATGAGGTGGTGCCTTTTTGGGTGGGGCAAAAGCTTTTTAAGGCGGCGGGAGAGCCCAAAGAATTCTTAACGATATCCGGGGGACATAATGACGGGTCCATCACGCAAGACCAGGAAGCGGCGCTGGCATTTACAAGAACCTTAAAAAATAAGGGACTGATATGAAAACAACATTCTTAAAAAGGGAAAGATCTTTGATCGTCGGGGACCAGGGAAAGCCGATACACCTTAAAGGGGTCAATTTCGGCGGATGGCTGATGCTGGAAGCTTATTTTGTCTTCTCGCCTAATTTGGCCCAGCAGCTTTTTGAGAAAGAATTTGTCAAGGCTTGCGGCGCCAAAGCGCTTGATGAACTGATGGGGAATTTCAGGGATAATTTTATCACGGAAGAGGATTTTAAACAGGTGGCATCCTGGGGGATGAATTGCGTACGCCTGCCCTTTCACTACAAGATCGCGGCCCAGGCGAAAAGCATTTCCTATCTGGACCAGGCTATTGCCTGGGCCCGGAAACACAAGGTCTATTTGATATTGGACCTGCACGCGGCTTATGGCGCCCAGAATTCTGACTGGCATTCCGATAGTTTAAATGGCAGGGCCCAGCTGTGGACAAAGGGATCCAACCGGCAAAAGACCTACGCGCTTTGGGAAAAATTAGCCGACCGCTATAAAGATGAAACGATCATCGCCGGCTATGATATCTTGAATGAATCGGTGTTGGATGATGCCGGATTGTTAAATAAATTTTACCGCGAATCGATCAAGGCCATCCGCCGCAGTGATAAAAACCACCTGTTATTCATTGAAGGCAAACATTGGGCCCAAGTGATCGATGTGTTGGATGATTTCAATGATGATAATTGGGCCTACAGCATCCATTTTTATGAGCCTATGGAGTTTACCTTTAACCTGATACCGTTTATGCGTTATCCTTTGCCTAATTTTGACAAAGACGCATTGCGCCGCCGCATGGAAGGCTATTACCGTTTCTCCCAAAAAAAACAGCGTCCTGTCCACGTGGGCGAATTCGGGGTCAATTACCGCCAGGGTGCTGATAACGAGCATGTGTACCTGAAAGATGAGCTTAAATGTTTTAATGACCTTGGTTTCCACTGGAACTACTGGACCTATAAAGCGGTCAAGAATTACATGTTTCCCGACGGCATATACGGCTATTACCCCAACAGCCCCTGGGTGCACCGCCAGGGCCCTGTGACCGGCTGGAATTGCTGGAGCCAATTATGGGCCAAGCATAAAAAGGAAATGACGGCTTCATGGCGTACGAAGGCTTTTGAGCTTAATACCCATGTCTTCCAGGCGCTTAAAAATGCTTTATGAGAACTTTTACCGGATACATCCTGTGTATCATCATTCTAATGCCGGCACAGAAGGGATGGGCTGACCAGAGGGAGTTGATCCAGGCGTCTTTGTTAGTACCGGTGGATTACCAAAAAAAAGTACTGTCGGCCCTCAAAAAGTCGGGTAAAAACGGCCGGGAATTGATCAGGGCAGTCGAAGAATTGGCCCCCCCGCAGCGCGAAGGATTGGCATTTTTGCTTTCGTATATGCCTGGCCGGGACCTGGTGGCGTTAAAGACGGATTTTTTAGTATCAGATGTCCGTTTGGCTTATCAGGCTGTCAATGAAGTTCCATGGGGCAAGGATATTCCGAAAGATCTTTTCCTCAACGATATCCTGCCTTATGCCAGCTTTAATGAGCGCAGGGATAATTGGCGGGAAGATTTTCACCGCCGCTTTATTGAAGCCGCCAAGGGCGCAAAAACCATAGACCAGGCCGTCATGGCGTTAAACAAAACAGTATTCGGCGATTTGCAGGTTTCCTATAGCGCGACCAAACGTCCAAAGCCCGATCAAAGCCCTTATGAATCAGCCCAGGCGCACTATGCGTCCTGCACGGGCCTCTCGATCCTTTTGGCTGATGCTTTGCGTTCCGTGGGAATACCGGCCAGGATCGCCGGGATCGCGGCCTGGCATGATAAAAGCGGGAACCATACCTGGGTGGAAATTTGGGATGGCAAATGGCATTTTATCGGTGCTGATGAGCCCGCCGCGTTGGACCACGCCTGGTTTGCCGATAAAGCCTCGCGAACGGATCACCGGCATCCGATATGCGCGGTCAGCTACAAGAAAACGGGCCTGAAATATCCCATGCCCTGGGCGCCGGGCCTTCATTTTGTCCATGCCATCGACGTGACTGAACGTTACACGCATATCCCAAAGCAGCAATTGCACTGACCATCCCAACGTCTGGTTGACACAATGCATTATATGAGTACATTGTATTTACTTCTCAGGCACGCTCGCCGCATCCAGCGATGCGGCTTCGCTAGTCTCCGGTCTGATTTGCCACCGAATAATTTTACGCCAGTGGACCATGCCAAATCAGCCCTCTACTACCTTCGAAGTAAACACAATGTCCTCATATATTGAAAGAGTAACCGTAATGGAGAATTTGACATCGTCGCCGGTTTGTGTTAGACTTTAAAAGTCATGAAGACATTAATGATTCAAAAACATTACGTACCTTGTTTCATGCTTTCCGCAACTTGGAGAAAGCTGGCGGGGGAAGGTGTGTGTTGAATCGTTAATTAAATAATTTCAGCAGTCCATTCAAGCCACCAACCCTTAAAAAGATTGGTGGCTTTTTTATTGATCGGAAAGGAGGTGAGAAAAATGAAAAATGATGTCCTGCCCACTCAAAAACAGGCTCTGGGCACGGATCAGACGCTTGGGCTGACAGCCTTGCTGTATTTAAAAGAGGCCTTGGCCGCTCAGGCGTTTGAAACATGCCGGGAGCTCATTGATACCGCCAAAAACCTGGGCGTTACTTCAGGCGATATCAGTGCCGTGATCGCGGATTATCTTAACGCAAATAATCCGGGCAGGCAGAAAGCAAACCGTGTGCGTTCATATTAAGGAGCGAAAACGTATGCATTGTGCCTACCAGTAAAAAGGACAGTCTATTTGTTATAGGCTGTCCTTTTTATTTATGTTATAATACCAAAATTCATATGCCATTTCATTTTAACAGCATTAATATCATCAATCCCGCTACCATTGAGGGCGCGATCGTTTACGCGGTCCTTCTGCTTGTCTGCGCGGTCATGATCACCCGTATGATGCGCCTTGCCGTGGACAGGGCGCTGGCCCGTGGCTCACAGCTTCACATTGACCGGACCAGGGTCAGGTTCATTTCCCAGTTAGCCCAGATCACCGTCTATATCATCACTTTTTTCGTTTATGCCCGCCTGATCCCGTCCCTGTCCAATCTGGGCAACGCGGGTTTGGCGAGCGTCGGCGTCCTTTCTGTCGTCGCGGGGCTGGCGGCGCAAAATACCCTGGGCAATCTTATCGCGGGCATTTCATTGCTCCTTTACCGGCCGTTCAATGTCGGCGACCGCCTGCAGATAGCGGCCCCGACGGGCCTTGAAACCGGGGTGATCGAAAGCCTGAATCTTGGCTACACGATCATCAAGACGGATGATAACCGCCGGGTGGTCGTGCCCAATAATCTCATGGCCAGCCAAACCACGATCAATCTGACCCGTGATGACGCGCGGGCCATCTGTTCGGTGCCTTTCGTCATAAGCCTTGACTCGGACCTTGACCACGCGCGCGCCATTTTGCTTGAAATGGCCGGCAATAATCCCAAAACATTGAAAATTGACGGCTGCCCGGTGACGCGCCTGGATGGCACGGGGGTTGAGCTCACCTTAAGCGTGTGGTGCAGGGACAGCCTTGTCGCCGGATCTTTGAAATGTGATTTGCTGGAAGCTGCCCAAAAGAATTTTTCCGCGAAGGGAATTAAATTAAAGAAATTTGTCTTTATCGATGGCCTTTAACAAGGCTTCTTCCTTGGTGACCTTCTTATCTTTCACCAATTCCATCAATGAATCATCCATCAGGACCATGCCCAGCGCGCGGTTTGTCTGGATCTCGCTGGTCAATCGCATGGTTTCGCCGGTTTGGATGATATTGGGCAGCGCCTGGTTGCGGATGAGGATCTCATAGGCCGCCCACCGGCGTGTCTTATCCGCGCTTGGCAAAAGCTGCTGGGCGATAATGGCTTTGAGGCTGTTGGACAATATGGTGCGGATCTGGTTTTTACGGTTATGAGGGAAGGTGTCAATGATGCGGTCAATGGTTTTGGCCGCGGAATTGGTATGCAGGGTCCCGAATACCAGGATCCCCATCTCGCTCGCGGTCAGGGCCAGCTCAATGGTTTCCCTGTCCCGCATTTCTCCCACCAGAACGATATTGGCGTCGCTTTTAATGGCGGTACGAAGCCCGCTGGCGAAAGACTTGGTGTCCTTGCCCACTTCCCGGTGGGAGATGATGGACTTTTTATTGACATGCGTAAATTCCACCGGTTCTTCGATGGTGATGATCTTCTGGGTAAAGTTGGTATTGATATAATCAATGATGGCCGCGAGTGTCGTTGATTTGCCGCTTCCTGTCGGCCCCGTGACCAGGACGATCCCCGTACGCCATTTGGCGAAATCCTTGATGCGGCTTGGCAGGTCCAGTTGTTCTATGGAAAGTATTTTAGAAGGGATCAGGCGGAAAACCGCGCCAAGCCCGAAAAAATGCCGGTAATAATTGGCCCGGAACCTCGCTTGCTGGCCCAAGGCATAGGCAAAATCCAGATCCCCGTGGGTTAAGAATTTTGCCCAATCTTCCTTGGGAGGGATAGGGGAAAGCAGGGCTATCATTTTTTCATGGGTAAGCCTGTCATCGCCTACCTCGACTAATTTGCCGTTGATCCGGATCTTGGGCTTCTGTCCCTCTTCAAGGTGAAGGTCAGATCCGCTTTTATTGATCAAGCTCGTGAATAATTGGTCGATCTCATGCATAGGAATTAAGGAGAAACCAGTTTAAGCATGGCTGCGGGATTGCTTGCCCTGTCGCAGGCCTCTTGCGTTGATATAGTGCCGTTCTTGGCTAATATTTCCAGTGAATTATCCATCAGCACCATGCCGCTGTGTTTACCGGTGGTGATGGCGTTATTGATCTGCGTGATCTTATTGGAGCGTATCAGATTGGCCACCGGCGGGTTGACGACCAAGACCTCATAAGCGGGGATCATGCCGCTCCCGTCCTTTTTAGGGATCAACTGCTGGCAAATGACCCCGCGCAGGGATTCCGAGATCATATTGCGGATGACGGATTGTTCTTCCGCCGGGAATGAGTCAATGATGCTTGAGACGGTTTGCACCGCGTTGACCGTGTTCATGGTGCCGAAAACCAGATGGCCGGTTTCAGCAGCGCTGACGGCCAACTGGATGGAATTCAGATCGCGTAATTCGCTGACTACCAGAATGTCCGGGTCCTCGCGCAAAGCCGCGCGTAACGCGTTTGCCTGGGAAAGCGAGTGGGTATTGATCTCACGCTGGCTGATCTGGCAGTGCTTGGGCTCATAGACTATTTCAATGGGTTCTTCGATGGTGATGATATGGTCATGGCGGTTTTGATTGATCAATTCGACTAAAGCCGCGAGGGTGGTGGTTTTGCCGCAGCTGGCCGGCCCGGTGATCAAGACCATGCCTTGGGCCCATTTGGTCAGGCTTGCGCATGAGTCGGGCATTCCGGTATCCTTAAAATCGGGGATATCCATCGGGATGAGCCTTGCCGTCAAATCCCAGCCATTGCGCTGTTTGATAATGGCCGTGCGGAAGCGCCCGTAGCCCTTGATGGTATGCACGTATTCCGCGTCCCCGGATTCTTCAAAATGGTCCATTACGCTTTCGGGTAAGGCGGCTGAGATCAAACTGCTGATTTGCTCGGCATTGAAGTTTTCAGCGGTAATGTTCTTAAGCTGGCCGAATTGCCGGAAAATAACAGGTTTTTGGGCGCCCAAATGGACATCGCTGGCGTTATGATGGCGCGCGAAGGCAAAGATCTCATTGAGCGAACTCTCGGGGCCCAATTGAGTGGGGACTTGGATTTCGGGGCTTCCCCCGCCGGCTGTACCGGTAAAATTGGCGGGAAGCGCGGGGTTCCCGTTCTCATCGGTATATTTGATTGACATCATGTTGTATTATAAGAAAGAGGGGGAGAGAAACAAGTAAAATAAAATAACTTTCATGTGGACAAGCCGGTCTTTGTGATAAAATACAAGAAAGCTTAAATAATCAAGGAGGCAATTGTGTTTATACGTTTAATCCCTATTTTTATATTGGCGGTCGTGTTAAGCGGTTGCGCCACTACCCAGACGAAGACCCAGAACGAACAAATTGAATCACGCGTGACCGAGCTTGAGAAGAACCTTCAGGCTAAGGATGCGGAGATTGTGGATTTGCAATACCAGGTCAAAGATCTTTCCAGCAAGATCGACGCGTCCAAATCGACGGATGTTGACCAGGCCGCGCCGGATTCCCAGGGTGCCGCCGGCAATGATGCTGTCAAATCAACCGATATTTCAGATAATACACAGATAATCCGCGTTAAGGTCAGCCCTGAGAAAATACAACGGGCCCTTAAATCCGCCGGCGTTTATACCGGTCAGGTGGATGGCAGGATCGGCGCGGGGACCAAGGAGGCCATTATTGAATTTCAGAAGAGCCATGGCCTGAAAGCTGACGGGGTCTTGGGCAGAAGGACCTGGGACGCGCTCAAAACATATTTAAAATAGGGCATTCTTTGCAAAGTTTGTGATATCGGCCAAAGGGGACACTTTCCAGTGTCCCCTTTGCTTTTTTTGTGTTACAATACGTTTTCAATTTGCCTGTTTTAATCTTAAAAAAGGAATTTTTAATGAAAATGACAGACCAGTCCGCGGAACTCCGGGCGCATATAGCCCAGCATGCCAAGAATTTCAAATTGTCCTGGGTACAGCTGGGCCAGGGCCTGTACAGCGTTTGGCGGGATAAGATCTACCAGTCCTGGGAATTTGATAAATTTGAGGATTATGTGGTCAAGGAATTGGGCCTAAAGAAACCCCTGGCGTTAAAGCTGGTCAAGACCTATTTTTTTGTCGAACAGGATGAGCCGGTCTATTTAAAGAAGGAATTCGCGGAGTCAAGGCAGACGGCCGTGATCCCCGGCTATGAAAGCCTTGATGTCTTGCGCCTGGCCCGCACCCGCAAAGAATTGACCAGGGAAGACTATACCAAATTACGCAAAGACATTTTTGAGAAGGGCAAGGAGGCGTCCCTGGTCAGGAAGGATCTGACCTCGATCATCAAAGAGCGCAAGAAGATCGACCCCGATGAGGCGCGCGAGGACCGCCATGACCAAAGCGTCCGTCGACTGATGGCCGCGTTGAGGAGTTTTAAGAAGGACATGGAAACCTTGAAATTGTCCGATCCCGATATCATCGGGGAAGCTGAAGGATTGCTCGAACGACTGGAAGGCCGTTTTACCAATGACCCCCAAGCACATTGACCTGAACACGATTTCCGAAGAACATCTGCTCGCCACCCGGATCAAGGACCTTCCCATCAGCATCGAAGGGACCTGGCTCGAGGAATGCGTCAAAGAATTGCACGCCGAACTCAAGGCCAAGGGCCTGGTGTTTTATCCCGAATGTTACCTGGCCGACGAATGGCTGACCCCCGAGGGGGAAGTGGCGGTCGGCATCCCCTTTTATCTCGCCCATCCGGCGCTGATCAGGCTGGAGCGGCGCATGATGCTCGAAGCCGAGGGCGAAGGGAAGCATTGGTGCATGCAGCTTTTGCGCCATGAGGCCGGCCACGCGTTTTCCTACGCGTACAACCTGCACAAGAGGCGCGACTGGCAGAAAGTATTCGGCTCTTCCAAGGAAACATACGGGAGCACCTATAAGTTCAAGCCTTACAGCAAAAGTTACGTGCGCCATCTCGACGGATTTTACGCCCAGTATCACCCTGACGAGGATTTTGTCGAGACCTTCGCGGTTTGGCTGACCCCCGATGCCGACTGGCAGAAGAAATACCAGGGATGGAAAGCCCTGGCCAAATTACAATATGTCGATGGCCTCATGGCTTCCATCAAAGGGATTAAACCTTTAAAGCCCAAAGGGAAAAAACTCTGGCACCAAAAGAACCTGACCATTACCCTGGACAAACATTACAAAAAAAGATACCGCCATGAGGAAGAAGAGTTCCCGGATTTCCATGATGATCAACTGCGGAAAATATTCACCGCCTTGACCGACGAAGAATGGTGGGCCTTCAAGAAGGACCGGCGCAGGAACAAGGCAAGTAATGCCGCCCTGAAATCCCCCGGGCCCAAAAAGCAGGTTACCTTCCCCTGGGGGGAGGAGATCACGACGGCGGAAGATCTTATCAGGGAGCATTCAAAAAATATTTTAAATAGTATTGACCGATGCACCGGAGAGCGTAAATATATAATAAGTGATTTATTGAAAAACATCGCTTTAAGGGCCAGGCAGCTGCATATGATCGCATCCCAAAGCGAGTCGGTGGCCTTGATGCAATTATCTGTTTATGTGACAAGCCTGACGATGAATTATATCCATACAGGCTGGTTTCGCGGGACAAGGAAGAGAACTTAAGCCATGAAGAAAAAGCTTAAAGTACTGATGTTGTTCTACTGCCCCTACCAAAAGCCGCGCGGTTATGATTACAAGGAAGAGTTTGGCGACCCTGACAATATGTACACCGAGAAGGATGTACAACAGGCCCTTTTGAGCCTGGGGCATGAGGTGTCCCTGCTGGGGATCTTTAACGACATCACCCCGTTGTTCGAGGAGATCAGGGAAAACCGGCCTGATATCATTTTTAACATGATGGAAGTCTTTAACGACCAGACCCAGCTGGAAAAGAACATGGCCGCGGTCCTGGAGATCCTGAACATCCCCTACACGGGGGCGTCCTCAGGCAATATGTTTGTCTGCAACAACAAGGCGCTTAGCAAAAAGATCTTTACCTTCCATCATATCAAGGTCTCGCGCTTCCATACCTATTACCGCGGCAAGCGCGTGGGGGTCATGGCCAAGCTGAAATTGCCGGCGGTGATCAAGCCCCTGTGCGAAGAGGCTTCCCGCGGCATATCACAGGCGTCCATCGTGGATAACCCGGAAAGCTTTGTCGAGAGGATCAAATTCATCCACGAAAACATGCAGATGGATGCTATCGCCGAAGAATATATCGAGGGCCGCGAATTATACGCGGGGGTGCTGGGGCACAAGCAGATCATGGTGCTGCCGCCAAGGGAGATGATCTTCGGTAATATGCCCGAGGGGGAGCCGCGCATCGCGACCTATAAAGCCAAATGGGATGACGCGTACAGGAAGAAATGGGGGATCAAAAGCACGGCCGCGGCCTCATTGCCCGAAGCGTGGCTAAAAAATATCGACGATGTCTGCCGCCGGGCCTACCGGGCATTGGACCTGGACAGTTATGTCCGTTTTGATATCCGCGTGACCGAAGGCGGGGAAGTGTATATCATTGAACCTAATGCCAATCCCTGCATCGCCAAGATCGATGAGGTGGCCCAGGCCGCGCTCAAGGCGGGGATCAGCTACGAAGACCTTATCCAGAAGATCCTGGACCTGGGCATGCTTCGGCATGATCATTAATTTGAAAAGAGGGTGTAAAGATGAAATTGACTAATCCGCTGGTGGTTTTGGACCTTGAGACCACCGGCATTTGGATCGAAAAAGACAGGATCATCGAGATCGGGATGGTCAAACTGACCCCCGATGGCAGGCAGGAAGTGTATTCGACCAGGGTCAATCCCTGCATGCCGATCCCGGCGGTGGTGAGCGAACTGACCGGCATCACGGATGCCGATGTGAAGGACGCCCCTGTGTTCAGCGCTGTAGCGGGCAGGATATTGTCCTTCCTGGAAGGGGCGGACCTGGGCGGTTTTAACGTGGAGCGTTTTGACCTGCCCTTATTGGCACGGGAATTCCTTGATGCCGGGATCAAATTCGATTACGCCGGCCGGACGGTTTATGACGCCCAAAAGATCTACCACCTGCATGAACGCCGGGACCTGTTCGCGGCCTTTGCCTTTTACTGCCACCAGGAACTTAAAGAAGCGCATTCCGCGACCGCCGATGCCCAGGCAACCCTGGCCATCTTACAGGAGCAGCTGAAGCGCTACGCGTCGGCCCGTGAGGACATCGAGGGGCTTAAGGAATTCGAATACAAACAATCAAGTGAATATTTTGACAACGAACGCAAATTCCGCTGGTGGAACGGTGATCTCTACATGACCTTCGGTAAGTACGCCAAGAAGGAACCGTTGAAGACGATCGCCAAAAAAGACCCCCAATACCTGGAATGGGTGCTGGATAAAGATTTTTCAGATGAGGTAAAGGTCATGATCCAGGGCGTATTGAACGGCAAGCCTCCCAAACAGGGTGCCAGTTAAAACACTTGAGTCAATATTATTTTCTATGTTACAATAAAAAGTCGTGAGAGAAAAATTACCGGAGAAAATAAATGGGTGACTTATTGAAAAACATTTGGTGGGTTTTTATCCTTATAGCGGCCGGCGCGGTCATATTCTTTTTGAGCCTTCATCCCGGCAAGCCCCAGGCTGACCAGGGGGTGGTATTGAATGATCTATTCCATCAGCAGTCAGCGCGGACAGAGAGCGGTAACAGCCCCGCGGCGGCGCCCAAGAAGGCCGATCCGGTCCCGCCCATGGCGATCGTGACCAGTCCCGTCGATGGCAAAGAGGAGGGTTTTACCATCCAGGTTTATTCTTTCCAGGATAAAAACAGGGCTGAAACCGCCTTGCAGTCCTTGAAGAATAACGGGTACCAGGCATTTTTGATCATGAGCGATCTGGGCGAAAAGGGGATCTGGTTCCGGGTGCGTGTCGGCGGCATCGCGGACGAAGCCGCCGCCCATAAAATGTTGGACGAGATCCGTAAAAACTATAACAGCGGTTTTATCCTTAAACCCAAGAATTGATATGAAAATCCTCCTGGTAGATGATTCATTGCTGGACAGAAAACTTTTGATCCGCGTTTTGATGAAATCGGGTATCCTTCAGGAGATCCTTCAGGCGGAAAACGGAGAGCAGGCGATGGAACTGCTGGCCAACAATTACAAGGATATCTGCGTCGTATTGCTGGATTGGCAAATGCCCAAGATCACCGGTATTGAGCTCATGGCAGGGATGGTCAAGATCCCGGAGCTCTCCGCCCTGCCCGTTATTTTATGCACCGCTTCCGGTTCCGATGAGAACAAACGCGTGGCCTACCAGGTCAATCCTAATTTAGCGGGTTATCTCGTCAAGCCCTATAAGCTCGAAGAGCTCCTGGCGATGATAAAACCTTATTTGCGTTAAATTTGAGAAAGCTGTCTTATGGAGGGAAAGTTCCACCGCCTTGATATCCGCAGAATGAGGGAAATCATCCAGCAGGAAAGCGCGAAATTAAATCTGCGTTCCTTCGTCAATGATTCCGAGAACATCTTTACCCTGGCGCTGGCCCTTTCCGCGGCCGTTAAAAAGATCTTTTATGAGAAGTCGGAAATGACCTTCTCCAGCGAACCCTCGCTGGAAAAAAAGCCGATCATCCTGTATTTTAACGAGATGCGCGTGGACGCGATGGAGAAGTTCAATTCCACGACCGTCTTTTCCGTCATTGATTTTGCCGCGACCGAAGAAGGCCTGGATAACCATAAATACCTGATCACGATCATCGTTTATCTGGAACAGGATTTTTTGCCGGAATTCCTGCGTTTGCTGCAATACCCCTATATCGATTCCGATGACGAGATAGAAGTCAAGGATGGCTGCGGCACCCTGGTCAATCTCATCGCGGGGCAGTATAAGAGGGAAATGGCCAATTTGGGCTACAAGGATGTCATGATGTCGCCGTTTGAAAGTTACATCAACACCGCCATGGATGGCGTTCTGATACCTAAAGGCGTGACAGAAAAATATGAGATCAATTTTGAGATCGATGGTGTCAAACGACTGGCGGTAGAAATGGTGACCCAGGCGAAATTATCTAAATGGAAAGTCTAAAGAGGTACACATGATCGGAATGGAAGAAGGCTCAACGGTTATCGCGGGTTTAAAGGCTTTGGGCATAACCCGGATCACGGAATTTCATTACAATCTTTCTTTTGATGAGCTTTATGAGCATGAGACGGCCCCCAATCTGCAGGGCTATGAAAAGGGAGCTGTTTCCACCCTGGGCGCTGTCGCGGTGGACACGGGGAAGTTTACCGGGCGCTCTCCCAAGGATAAATATATCGTGTTGGATGACTCTACCAAGAATACAGTCTGGTGGGCGGATGGCAAGGCTTCGGGGTCGGACAATAAACCTATCAGCCCCAAAGTGTGGGAGGCTCTCAAAGAGCTGTCTGTCAATCAATTAAACGGCAGGAAGCTTTATGTGATGGACGGTTTTTGCGGGGCCAATAAAGACACGCGCATCAGTGTCCGCCTCGTGACGGAGGTTGCCTGGATGGCCCATTTTTTCAAGAATATGTTCATCCTGCCCACCGCCGATGAATTAAAAAAATTCAAGCCTGATTGGACCATCCTCAACGCCTGCAAAACAACCTGCGCCGATTTTGCCAAGCTTGGCTTGCGTTCCGAGGTCTTTGTGGCCTTTAATATCACCGAACGCATGACGGTCATCGGCGGCACCTGGTACGGCGGGGAGATGAAAAAAGGCATTTTCTCGATCATGAACTATTTCCTGCCCCTTAAAGGGATCGGGTCGTTCCATTGTTCGGCGAATATGGGCCGTGACAAGGATACGGCATTGTTTTTCGGCCTTTCCGGCACGGGTAAAACCACCCTTTCGACCGACCCCAAGCGTGCCCTGATCGGCGATGACGAGCATGGATGGGACAATGAGGGGGTCTTTAATTTTGAAGGCGGCTGTTACGCCAAATGCATCGGCCTGACCCCTGAGCGCGAGCCGGAAGTTTTTGCCGCCATCAGGCGCGACGCCCTGCTTGAAAATGTGGACATGGATGACAAGGGCCATGTTGATTTTGCTTCCAAAAAGAAGACTGAAAATACCCGGGTTTCCTATCCGATCGACCATATTGAAAATATCGTCAAGCCGCCCTCCAAAGGGGGGCATCCTTCCAAGATCATTTTCCTGGCTTGTGACGCGTACGGGGTCCTTCCGCCGGTGTCCAAATTGACCAAGGAACAGGCCATGTACCATTATTTAAGCGGATATACCGCCAAGGTGGCGGGAACGGAACTGGGCGTCAAGGAGCCTCAAGCCACTTTTTCCGCCTGTTTCGGCAAGGCTTTTTTGATGGTCCATCCGACCATGTATGCCGAGATCCTGGCTAAAAAAATGGAGGAGCATCATTCATCCGCCTATCTCCTCAACACCGGCTGGATCGCGGGGCCTTACGGAGTGGGTTACCGCATACCATTGAAGGATAACCGCCTTTCGGTCGATGCCATTTTAGACGGCAGTATCGATAAAGACGGCTATGAAACCTTGCCGGTCTTTAACCTTCAGATCCCAAAACATGTCAACGGGATGGATGATAAAAAATTAAACCCGCGCCAATTATGGGCGGATAAAGGCGCTTATGACGCGTCTTTACGCAAACTGGGGGGGATGTTCGTTGAGAATTTTAAACTCTTTACGGATACGCCCAACGGACGAACCCTGGTAAACGCTGGTCCCCATGTTGAATGATATTCTGCTTGTTTTTATCCCGATGTTCTTTACCGTTGACCCTATCGGCATACTGCCTATCTTCGCGTCATTGACCCAGGGCTTAAACCCGCAAGAGAAACGCGATATCATTTTCCAGTCCCTGATCACGGCAAGTTTGGTTGCCATCGGTTTTATATTTTTGGGCAAGGTGATCTTTCATTTTTTAGGCATAACCATGGGGGATTTTATGGTGGCAGGCGGGGTTATCCTGTTTTGCCTGGCCATGGTCGACTTGACCGCCCAGGGAGAGACCCGAAAGGGGATCGCCTCCGAACTGGGAGCTGTCCCTATAGGAACGCCGCTGGTCGTCGGACCTGCTGTCCTGACCATTTCATTGATGCTGGTCAGCGTGCATGGGGTTGTGATCACGCTCATTGCCTTATTCCTTAATATAGCCATCGTGGGCATTGTTTTTATTTTTTCCGATACCCTGATGCGCCTGTTGGGCCCCTCCGGTTCCCGCGCCTTGTCCAAGGTAATGATGCTTCTATTGGCCGCCATCGGCGTGATGATGGTGAGAAGAGGTATCATGGAGATCATGTCCGGCATTCACGCTTTCTGAAGACCCGCCTATGCATAGGTTCAAAAGACTCATTACAGCTCTTTTCCTGACCGTATTATCCATTATCCTGCTGTTTAGCGTAAGCATGGCTTATCTCATCGTAACACCCTGGGGCGGCAAGATACTGGTGCGCTATTTTAAAAAGCAATTTGTGTCCGTTGGCCTGATGCATATCGGCCATTACCAGGGATCGCTCCAGGATGGGTTTATCCTCAAAGACGTGCGGATCATCGGCATGACATATTTTCCCGATGCCCTTATCCGCGTTCAGGAAATACATGTGCGCCTTCCTTTGTGGGACCCTTCCCATGCTGTATTCGATATTTTTAACGCCCGTATCTTTATGCCTGACAGTGACCCTGTCGTATTTACCGGCAATGTTTACGCGGGAGAGATCAAAGGAAATCTCTATGCCAAGTCAGTGGATATCCACTCGGCCAGCCGATTTTGGACCAACGAGGACATCAGGAAGAATTTGCAGGGCTTCATTTCCGATTTGGACGTCAATATAAAGGGGCCTTTTGCCTCGCCGCGGGTCAGCGGGCATTTCATGGCGGATAGTATCCGGTATGAGTCAACAACCCTTTCAGACGGTATTTCGAAGATCGACCTGACGTTTTTGCCGGATACAGCAGGGATCCAGGTGAAAGGTATAATGACCGTGGATTCCGGACTTGTCAATGTGCGGAACACCAAATTGGAATTATCGCCAAGCCAAATTATTTTTCATGGTGATTTTTTTAATCCGACGCTCAATATCCGGTTGGGCGCCAAGGTGGAGGATATGGACATCCATTTGGCGATCAAAGGGGACATGTTAAACCCCCAGCTGATCGTCAGTTCAGATCCGCCGATGGCCCCGCAGAAGGCCCTTCAAATACTGTTTACGGGAAACGCGCTGATGTCCTCAACCTCTCCGTTTAGAGGGGCGACATCTGGTGAATTGGCGGAGAATTTTCTGGATTATTCCCTGCGGGGTAAGAATGACGACCAGGACCTTGGGCTAAAGACGAAATTAACCGATAATTTGAAACTGGGCGTTGAGATGGACCAAACGTCGGCGCCATTGGGGGAGAATAATATTTATTACTCCCGCAAGATCAACGGGGAAATGGATATGACTGAGCACATGAGTTTGAATGTTTCGCGGGAAATATTCACCCAGGAACGCGATCCTACCCAGGCTGCACCGGACAGCCAGACAGAGCCGGACACTCAGATTTATCTGCAGTATAAAAAAAGATTTTAACGGTAATAATAAAAATAAATGGTCAAAAAAGGGATATTACGTTAAAATGTTACACATTAATTTAAACAACGGTCTTATAACATTAAGTGAGGGAGTTATGAAAAAAATCTTAGCAGTGAGTCTTGTGTTGGCTGTGATGGGCATGTTAAGTATCCGCGCGTACGCGGATGACCCGGTGGTTGGGCCAGGAAAGAAGATCACATTGGACTACACCCTCACCGTTGACAATAAGCAGGTGGAAACATCAGTCGGGAAAACCCCGCTGACCTATGTGGTCGGCAACCGGAATATCATCCCGGGACTTGAAGCCCAGTTAAACGGGATGCATTTAAATGAAGAGAAGATCGCTAATGTCGCGGCCAAAGACGCGTATGGCGAAGTGGACCCAAAAGCGTTTAAAGAATTCCCCCTCACATCCTTGCCCAAGGGCATGGAACCCAAGGTGGGCGTGGTTTTACAAGCTACCGCTCCGGATGGATCAAGGTTTCCTGCAACGATCTCAAAATTAGATGGGGATAAAGTTGAGTTGAATTTCAACCATCCTTTGGCGGGCAAGGATTTGACCTTCAAGGTCAAGATCCTGAAAATTGAAAACGCGCCTGCTGCTGCTCAATAATACCGTATATTAAAAGTCGTGACAGGCACTACTTTCTTTAATAGAAAGTAGTGCCTGTCACGACTTTTTTATGGGGTTGGCAACAAGTTGATGAGATTGGTTATGAGCAGCATGGAACACAGGCCCAGCATGACTCCCCAGGCCGCGAGGGTTTTTCCGCCTTCTTCAATAGCTTCAGGAAGCATTTCCGCGATCACTAAATAGATCATGGCGCCGCCCGCGAATCCCAGGCCGATACCCAGCACCGGTTCAAAAAACCATCCTAACAGCGCCGCGGGAGCGGCCAGGATCGGCTGAGGCACGCTTGTCAATATGGAAGCCCAGGCGCATTTGACCGTTGAAGCCCCGTCTTTTTTTAAGGGAAGGGAGACGGCAATGCCTTCGGGGATATTGTGCACACCGATGGCGATGGCCATGATAAGCCCAAAATGGAAATTACCCGTGGCAAAACCGACGCCGATGGCGATTCCTTCGGGTATCGAGTGGATGAACATCGCGATAAACATCAAAATGCCTTTTTGAGAAATGCCCTGGGCGAGGCTGTGGTGCTCTAAATGCTGGCTTTCAACGAAAAGCGAGGTCCACCAGAAAAATGCCGCTCCCAGCAAAAGCCCCAGGATCACTTCATAGGGGGCTAAAGGGAATTTGGTCCTGAGGGAAATGCCTTCCTGGGCCAGGGAAAATACAGCGGCCGAGATCATCATTCCCGAGGCAAACGCCGCGGAAAGGGAGCGCAGGCGTTTGGAATCATTTTTCAGGAAGTGGACAGGGATGGCTCCCAGGCCAGTGGCCAGGCAGCTGATGATACCGGTTAAAGAAGTCCAGTAGATGAGGCTTATTTGTTCTGACATAGGTGCTTCATTTTAGCATAGTTTTTCTTCATTTCAATACCCGACGTTAAAACTTTATCCGCGCTTTATTATTCCCTAATATAGTGGTACTAATCTGCATGCAGGAGGGAAAAATCAATGACACCAGCCATTTTTAACTTCATTATTGAGCTTTTATTCAACCTTGACCCAGGGTTGATCTAAGCCGAAACTCTTAACCTGTCCTTAATATTTCCTTAATATTAGTATTTCATAATTGTCGCATAAATTTAAAACCCAACTGAGGAGGATGCATGAAAAAAATTGTATTATCATTAACAGCGGCAATGGTTTTTGCCTGGCAAGGAATGAGTTTTGCCAGCAGCTCGGTGGATGCGCTTATCCAGAAACTGGAAGACAAAGGTATCTTGACCGATCAGGATGCCAATCAGCTCAAAGGGGAGATCTCCTCAAACGAGCAGAATTCCCAGCAAAATACTTTTAAATCTTTGCTGCCTGACTGGCTAAACAGCATGAAATTATCCGGGGATTTCCGTTTGCGTGATCAATGGCAGGTAAGGCATGACCGTGTAACCGCTGCTTCTGCCAATGACCTTGCACGCAACAGAGGCCGCATGCGTGCCCGTTTGAACGTCGAAGATCAGGTTAATGATAAGGTAAAAGTTATTGTCGGGATCGCGACAAACGGGGAGAGCGGCAGTTTCCCCGGGAATGACCGTTCCAATAATATCACCTTTGGCGGTAATGGCGGTTCTGAAGGTACTTTCAACAAATCCGCTTTGGTCTTAAACAAGGCTTACGCTATCTATACACCAGCTTCGTATGTAACCTTAATGGGCGGCCAGATGGATAACCCGATCTGGGAACCTGCCAGTTTACTTTGGGATCCGGACATTACTCCTATAGGTGGAGTTGTTCAGTTCCAAAAGAAACTTAACGATTTAGTAACGCCTTTTTCAACTACAGGCTTCTTTATTGTTAAGGATCAGACTCCCGCTGTTTCTCCTGTAGCCACCAACACAAAAACCGATCCTTACATCTTTTTCACACAAAATGGTGTTAAGGGTAACGTTACAGAGAAGGTTTACTATAAAGCGGCTGTAACATATTACAATTTTGCCGACCCCAATCACTTCGTATTGGATAACAGCAATGCCACCAATGAGTTAAGTACTGCCACGACCGGAGGGTATAATAATAATTTTGAACTCTTCGGCGGTTCGTTTGATCTCGGCATGAATGATCCGTTCGGGGAATTATTGCCTTCACCTATTTATATCCCTCAAATAGGGCTTTTTGGCCAATATTTCCAGAACCTTGATCCTTCGCACCAAAATGCCGCTTGGGAAATGGGTGCTTATGTCGGTTCATCCGCGATCAATGGTTTTGGAACCTGGAAGCTCCAATCCTATTGGAAGGTGCTTGAAAGAAATTCCTGGATGGATGCCTTGCCGGATGATGATTTTTATTCCGGTGACACAGACACTGAAGGCTTGCGTACCCAGCTCGATGTGGGTTTGGCCAAAAACGTCTGGTTGACATTGGCGTATTTCCATACCAATGTTTATAAATATTTCAGAGGGACAACATCCTCAGGTTCAGCGACTTTAGGGGCCTTCAGCCAATCCGCTCCGGAAGACCTGTGGCAAATGGACTTGAATTTTAAATTCTAATTTTAGAAAGGAAAATTTTATGAGAAAAATTTTGGCCTTAGTGGTGGCAATGGCAATGATGACCTCGTTTGCCTTTGCGGATGCAACCCTCATTAACGGGGCTGGATCAACATTCATTTATCCAGCGATCACCAAGTGGTTTGATGAGTATTCCAAGTCAAACACAGATGTCATGTTCAATTATCAGGCTATAGGATCAGGCGGCGGTATCAAGCAGATCACCTCCAAGACCGTTGATTTTGGCGCTACTGACGGCCCCATGACAATGGACCAAATGACCCAGGCTCCCGGCCGCATCTATCACATCCCGATGGTCATGGGTGCTGTTGCCGTAGCCTATAATCTCCCAGGCGTGGAAAAGGGGCTTAAATTAACACCGGAGATCATGGCTGGTATTTATTTGGGAAAGATTACTCAATGGAATGACCCTTTGATCACTGCGCAAAATCCCGGCGTAAACCTGCCTGCGAGTTCTATTGTGGTGGTACACCGCTCAGATGGGAGCGGGACTTCCTTTATCTTCACCGATTATTTAAGCTCTGTCAGCGGTGAGTGGAAAGGGAAGGTTGGGAAAGGCACATCCGTGAATTGGCCTAAAGGTTTGGGCGGCAAGGGCAATGAAGGTGTTTCCGGACTTTTAAAACAAAGCCCCGGAGCTATCGGCTATGTCGAGCTGGCTTATGCCAAAGAAAATAACCTGACATATGCCTTATTGCAGAATAAATCCGGTAATTTTATCGAGCCGACCATTGATTCCACTTCCAAAGCCGCGGAAGGGGCCGTTATTCCCCCGGATTTCCGTTTTTCAATCGTCAACAGCCCTAATCCTGACGCGTATCCTATCGCCGGGACCACTTGGCTTTTGATTTATAAGCAAATGGATGACCGTGTTAAAGGTAAAGCCATTGTGGATTTTATCCGCTGGGCTGTAACTGACGGCCAAAAATTAACAGCGTCCATGGATTATGCGCCGCTACCCGCGAGCCTGGTGGATTTAATTCAAAAGAAGCTTGACCAGGTTAAGTACTAGTCATTAAAATAGCGGGATTATGAGTCGACAGGATACCAGCGACATTGTTTTCAGGAGGATATTGGCGGTTTTCCCTATATCCATACTGATACTTGTCGCTGGTATCTTTTATCAATTAGTATCCGCTTCACTGCCATCTTTACACAAATTCGGCATAAGCTTTTTTTATAATTCCACCTGGGACCCGGTCGCGGAGAATTTTGGCGCCCTGCCGTTTATTTTCGGCACGCTTGTGACCTCTTTTGTCGCGCTGTTGATGGCAGTTCCCATCGGTGTGGGGGCCGCCATTTATCTGGCTGAATACGCGCCGCCCGGGGTGTCCAAGACCATATCCATCCTAGTCGATCTTTTGGCGGCGATCCCGAGCGTGATCTATGGGCTATGGGGCATTTTTGTCCTGGTGCCCTGCATGCGCAATAATATCCAGCCTTTTTTAGGTAAATATTTGGGGTTTTTGCCTTTTTTTCAGGGTCCTAATTACGGGGTAGGTTTTCTCGCGGCGAGTATCATACTTGCCATTATCATCGTTCCGTTCATCATCTCTGTTTCAAGGGAAGTCATTTTAGCTGTTCCTTCGGTGTACAAGGAAAGCGCGTATGCCCTGGGCGCCACCCGTTGGGAAGCGATCTTTGATATCGTTCTAAGTTATGGCAGGGTGGGGATCTTGGGCGCAGTCATCCTGGCATTAGGCAGGGCCATTGGTGAAACCATGGCGGTGACCATGATCATCGGGAATAACGCGGTGATCACCTCTTCCTTATTTTCACCGGGTTATACCTTGGCCAGCGTGCTTGCCAATGAATTCGCTGAAGCGGATACAAATATGTATCTTTCAGCATTGATCGAAATAGGTTTGGTCTTGTTCATTGTTTCCATTGTTGTTAATATACTGGCCAGGGTTTTGATATGGTCAGTTACCAAAGGTCCTGCGGAAGTGATCAAATGAAAGACGTCATTCATAACGCTTACAACCGGACACGAACCCAAAGATTCCTCTGGAACAATGCCATGGTTTACATCCTGTCATTGTGCGCTCTGGGCATCCTTTGCATCCTTTTTCTGATCTTATTTCACTTATTTGTCCAGGGAATCAGCTCTTTGAACCTTAATTTCTTCACCCATTTGCCTAAACCTGTCGGAGAAACGGGCGGAGGGATGGCTAACGGGATCTTGGGGACTTTTACCCTGCTGGGACTGGCTATTTGTGTCGGCGTGCCGATCGGCCTTGGGGCCGGTGTTTACCTTAGTGAATATGCCGACCAGAGATTCGCGCAAACAGTCCGTTTCATGGCGGATGTGATGAATGGCATTCCGTCCATCGTTTATGGTATATTCGCTTATATTGTATGTGTTTTGCCTATGAAGGGATTTTCCGCGCTTTCCGGAGGATTTTCGCTGGGGATCATGATGATACCGATGATCTCCCGCACCAGCGAGCAATTTGTGCGCATGGTACCTTCCCAATTAAGGGAGGCTGGTTTGGCCTTGGGGGTTCCCAAATGGCGGGTGACGGTCGACATCGTCATTCCGGCGGCTTTGGCGGGTATTACCACCGGCATCATGGTGGCCCTGGCAAGGGTCGCCGGCGAGACAGCACCGCTGCTATTTACGGCGTTCGGTAACCGCTATTGGCAGCATTCCCTGACTCAGCCGATCGCGGCCTTGCCCTTGCAGGTTTTTACTTACGCGATCTCGCCTTTTGATGATTGGCACCGTCAGGCGTGGGCAGGCGCTATAGTTCTTATATTAATGGTTTTTTTGATCAACGGTTGGGCCCAGTTCTATGTGATGAGGCGTAATCGTTGGACATCGGGGAAATAGGCAAGGTGTTATTAAAGACGAAAGATAACGAACGTATTATCGTGCCGGGAGTTCCAGCAGATCTCAACGACATTCAAAATGGGTATAAATCTATGAGTCAAAAAGGCAGCATCAAGGTCAAAGATTTAAATTTCTATTACGGCACCTTACACGCATTGAAAAATATCACCTTGTCCATTGAGCCTCGCCAGATCGTAGCCATGATTGGGCCCTCCGGCTGCGGAAAATCAACCTTGCTGCGTTTATTTAACCGCATGAATGACCTGATCCCCTTGACCCGCGTGGAAGGTGAAATTTTAATTGACGGGGTGAATATTTACGATAAAAATACGGATGTGGTCAGCCTCAGGCGCCGGGTAGGGATGGTTTTCCAGAAATCGACGCCATTCCCTAAGTCCATTTATGATAATATCGCCTATGGGCTAAGGATCGTAGGCATCAAAGACCGCCATATCCTTGACGGGACAGTCGAAAAAAGCCTGAAACGCGCGGCTTTATGGGACGAGGTCAAGGACCATCTGGGCAAAAGCGCCATGTCGCTTTCCGGCGGCCAGCAACAGAGATTGTGTATTGCCAGGGCAATTGCTGTTGACCCGGAGATCATTTTGATGGATGAGCCCTGTTCGGCGCTGGACCCCATTGCCACGGCAAGGATCGAGGAGTTGATGGGCACCCTGAAAGAGGATTATACCATTGTGATCGTGACCCATAATATGCAGCAGGCGGCCAGGGTTTCGGATAAAACGGCGTTTTTGATGCATGGGCAGATCATTGAGTTTACCAAAACCACGGATTTCTTCACGAAACCGTCGAATAAGATAACGGAAGACTATATCACCGGCAGATTCGGTTAGGAGAGTGTATGCTTAGGGAAAAAATGATAGAATTAAAGCACCTGTTGATCCAGGATGCCGGGCTGGTGGAAGATATGATCAGCCGCAGCATGCGGGGGCTTCTGGAGAAGAATCCGGATATGCTCTATCAGGTGGTCAAACACCAGGAACCCCGGGTTAACGCCTATGACCGTTCCATTGATGAATTGTGCGTCCAGACCCTTGCCCAGTTTGAGCCTGTGGCCCGTGATTTGCGCCTGGTCATTATGATCATTAAGATGAATAAAGACCTGGAACGCATGGCGGACCACGCGGTTAATATCTCGGAAAGCGGCCTATACCTCATCGCCAACCCCTTTTTGGGCTCTTATAATGATTTGCGCGTCATGGGGGAGAATACGGTATCCATGATGAAGGATGCCATTAATGCCTTTGTCAATGAGGATATTGCCATGGCCCAGCTGGTCTGCGACCGGGATGATATAGTGGATGAGGCGGGGGACAAGATCCTCAAGGAGCTCTCGGCTGTCATGCATGGCAAAAAAGACGTTGTTCCCCGGGCCCTGGCCCTGATGCGCATCGCCCATAATCTTGAGCGTATCGCTGACCTTTCCACCAATATCGCCGAGGAAGTTGTCTATATAGTGGAAGGACGGGATATCAAGCATCACAGCGGCGAAGATAAGATATAAATCAATTAATATCAATAGGTTATAATCCTGATGGGTAATAAATTTTAGGGTCAATTTCAGTCCAAAACTGTCTTGATTCCCCTTTTTTCTGATAACTGTCGATCATTTTCAACCAGCCAACCATGGATCGACAGAATTTTCAATTATTAAAATTTTCTTAATTTTTCTTGACATCGGTTTTTGCTCATGGCAGAATACCTTCAACTTGGCGGGGAAGCGCTTCCTGCCAACTTCACCCTGGTGATTTCAGGCTTGACCGAGAAAGGAGGGATGCGATAGAAACGGTTAGGGATCATCATTTGGGGTCTATATTGTCATATTCCTAGGCCAATAGACACCTAGATAAATTCACATATAAACTTTTCCTTAAATTCTTGGGAGAAATAAATGAAAAAATTATTAGTAGCGGCCATCATGGTAGTTTTAGCTACCCCGGCTTTCGCGGCTATTCAAAACGTGAAAGTCAGCGGTGATATCACTACTTCTTGGTTAAATGATAGTAATTATGACTTGGGAGCACAGGTTTTAGGTGTTCCTCAAGGTCAGAAATACCAGAACATCTTCCTGACCCAAACCCGCCTTCGTGTGGACGCTGATCTAAGCGATAATGTCTCCACGACCGTTGGTTTGATCAATGAACGTGCCTGGAACAGCGAGCAGTCATATCCGGTTACAACTGGCGCTTTTGGTGGTATCAATGACACCAACGTTCAGCTGTATCTGGCATCTGTGACCCTGCGTGAGTTCCTGTATTCACCGCTCACCATCCAGGTCGGACGTCAGGTCTTCAATTATGGTAACGGATTTATCATGGGCGATGGCGGTCCGGATAACTATGCCGGAGCCAACTTGGTCAGTGTTTATGCTGACTTAACCGAGAGAACTGCCTATGATGGTGTCAAGGCTACCTTGGATTATAAGCCTCTGACCATTGACTTGATGTATTTCAAGAATGGCCAGACCCTGAATTCAATTTCAGGTATCTATCCAACGGGCGCTGGTGGTATCGGCGGCAAGAATAATCAAAGTTCTGATGTTTATGGTTATAACATGAATTATCAGTTAGGCGATGCCATGAACACGGTCTTTGAACAATACACCTTCGCCCGTATCAATGGCGTTGGTATTGGCGGCATCACAGGCGCCAAAGGCAGCACCTTGTATGTGCCTGGCTTACGTGCCAGCACCAATCCTATCAAGGGATTGAATGTCCAGGGCGAAATTGCCTGGCAGCTTGGTAATGTGCCGATGGCCAGCAGTTTGACCGGCCCTTCAGGCCAGGAAGCTGAACATCGCGATGCTATGGCTGCCCAGTTCTTGGCCAGCTATGCCTTGCCGGTGTTGGATAAATACAAACCAACAGTGAATGCTTCTTACACCTATGTTTCCGGTGATAAGAACTCTGGTGAAAACTACGATGGTAGTGCTGTGAAGTCTGCGAAGACTTTCACCGCCTGGGATGAATTCAACACCATCCAGGGCGCAGGCACCATCTATCGTTCAATCTTCCTCATGACCAACGAGAACATCCTTTCCTTCGGCGCTTCTGTTAACCCGTTGGAAGATGTGACCGCTGGCGTAACCTGGACAGGTTTGTGGAATGCTGCTCCTAACAGCACGCAGAATCCGCTGATCTTGATCCAGCCGAACGGTTCTGGTGCATCACTGACCAATGGCCCGAAAGATGCCTATTGGTTAGGTAATGAAACAGATGTTAACCTGACCTATAATTATACCGAAGATGTTACGTTCGGTTTAACTTTCGGCTGGTTCGTTCCTGGTGATGTGTTCAATGCTAATAATCATGACACAGCCACCGAAGCCTTGGCCAATGTTGGAGTTAAATTCTAATATTGCGAAGGCCGCAGTTGTCTTAAAAAACCCCCGTTCGATGTTGAACGGGGGTTTTTCTTTTCCCGTCGCTGCAGTTTAAAAACCCTTGCCCGCGGCAGGGTCCCGCGAAAAGAATAAAAATTTCTTATATTATTATTTTCATTTCATATTTCTTTGTTATGATAATTTATAGGTTCTAAAATATTCTCCAATAGAAAAATAAAAGAATGACCCGTGACGAAATATACGACCATCTTGCCAAGGTCTATTTAGGCAAGCGTGAGAGCGTTTCACCGAAAAAGAATAAATCCAAAGGCTTTAACCGCTCGCTTTGGGTGATCAATATCGTGATCACGGCGGTGATCACCATCTCGACGGTGTACGGCTTTACGGCGTTTTTAACGCGCCGGGCGGACCTTAAGTCCCAGGTATTTTACGAGCTAAATAATAACCCGATCAAGATCGCTTATGATCTCAATGACCCGTACCCGGCGACAAAGGTGTTTTCCATCACCATCCCCAACAAGGATGTGTCCAAGTACAAGGTCCTAAACGTCAGCCTGCGCGGCATGGACGGTGCGTATCCGGGGATCGTGAAGGTTGTCGTCGGCAACCAGAAGAACGAGCAGGCTATTTATTATATCCAGAATGTGCAGGCCGGCTGGCAGAAAGCCAGCATCCCGTTTGAGAAATTGAACCTGACGGACTGGACGACGATCACGGACGTGTCGTTCGTCCTGGAAGCGTGGAACGTGGATTTTAGGCGCGGGACCCTTTTGATAGACGGAGTTAGTTTTTCCAACTGATCCAATACTAACGGTAAGGAACGAAGGCTTATGAAAATTATTTCCATCGCGAACCAAAAAGGCGGATGCGGTAAAACCACGACGGCGATCAATCTGGCCTCAACCTTGGGTGCCAACGGCCAAAAGACCCTGCTGATCGACCTGGACCCACAGGCGCACGCGACCCTGGGCCTTAACGTGGATGACCAAAACAGCCTCTATAACTGCATATCCAAGCTCACGCCCCATAAAATGAAGATCAAGGACATTATCAAGAAGGTAAGCAAGGATTTTGATATCGTCCCTTCAAATGTGCTGGTGGGCACCCTTGAGCAGGAACTGGCGGATGAGATCGGCCGCGAGCTTAAACTCACAGAGATCATCGGTGAGATCAAGAGCCATTATGATTATATCCTCATTGACTGTCCGCCGAGCCTTGGGTTTCTGACCGTCAATGCCATCCGTGCCAGCGACGAGATCATCATTCCCGTTGAGACAAGCCGTTTTTCCATGCAGGGGGTCGATCACCTGATGGATATCGCCAATCTGATCCGCGAGAGGCTCAATCATCCGGTCAAGGCCAAGGTTTTGATCACCATGTTCGACTCTCGCCTGCGCCATTCGTTTACCATGTTAGGCAAGATGAAAGAGAAGTTTACCGGCATCCTTTTTAACACCATCGTCCACATCAACGTCAAGCTCAAGGAAGCCGCGGTGATGGGCGAGGCGGTCATCAAATACGATAAATATTGCCGCGGCTCCAAGGATTATATGAGCCTGGCCCGAGAAATATTGACGGTGGACCGTCATCCCAATCTGCCCGAGGTCAAGATCGAAGCGCCAAGGCCCCAGCCCGCGACGGAGGCCACCGCCGAGAAACAGGCGTATGAGCCGTCCCTGCGCATGCAGGAGCTGATCGAAAAAGAAACCACTGAATTCAAGGCCAGCGCGGCCTTCAGCCTAAAAGCCCCAGAAGCCAAATCCGTGTATGTGACCGGTTCTTTCAATGACTGGTCGCTGGATGAAAATTGCCGGATGAACAACAACGACGGCGTCTGGAGCCTGAAGGTCAATTTAAGGCCGGGCACCTATAAATACCAGTTTATCGTTGACGGGAAATGGCAGGAAGACCCCGCCAACACGAGTACGGAACGCAATTCGTTCGGAGACATCAATTCCCTGATCGAGGTTAAGGCCTGATGGCCCCTGAAGGCGGTTACAGCAAGGCAGACGTTCTCGATGGAAAAATGTACGCTGTTTTGGCCTACCTGTCCATTTTCTGCATTGTCCCTTTGATCATCAAGAAAAACAATTCCTTTGTCCTGGACCATGGCCGCCAGGGCCTGGTGCTTTTTGTCGCCGAGGTGGGCACCCTTGTTGTCAGCATTGTCCTGCCCTGGGCGTTTCGGCCTTTCCTTTTTATCCTTTTCGGGTATTCATTCTGGGGGATGGTGACGGCGATCCGCGGCCAATTTGTCGCTCTGCCCTTCATAGCCTCCATCGCCGATAAAATAACGATCTGATCTTTAAAAACCTATGTTCCGTAAAATCGTTGATGTCTTAAAAGAGGTGTTTTGGATCAAACCTTCGCGCAAGAAGCCCAAGCCATCCCGCCGAAAGACTGTCAAAAAAACCGTTGTTAAGAAAAAGATTGCCAAGCCTGTCAAGAAGCCTGTTCCCGCCAAAGCCACAGTCAAGGCAGTGGCTAAGCCAGCGGCCAAACCGGCTCTCAAACCGTCTCCCAAGTCATCCTTAAAGGCGCTTGACCCCACCCTGGTGCAGGTAGGCGTTATCACGCATTATTTTGACCGTATCAAGGTTTGCGTGGTCAAACTGACCCAGGGCACTGTCCTTATCGGTGACAAGCTGACCATACACGGGCCCAAAACAAAATTTGTCCAAAAAGTCTGGTCCATGCAAATTGAAAGCCTTGACGTCAAGGTTGCCAAAAAAGGGCAGTTGATCGGGATCAAGGTGGACAAGCTTGTAGCTGTAGGGGATAAGGTGTACAAATAAGGCAAGCTTTCAAGTATCCTCTTTTTATGTTATATTTAATCTATGAGAAATGAAAAAGGCCAAAATATGGTGGAGTATGTACTGCTTGTGACCGCCGTGCTTCTGGTTTGTGTCTTTTTCTACAGTTCTTCCACCGGCCCCATGCCAAGCCTCATTAACGCCACGCTTAACAGCATGATTAACCAGGTCAATAACCTTAACGGCCAGATCCAGTTACCATGAGAAACGCGTTTTCCACACAGCACAAGAACCTGATCCGCCGCTACCTTCTTTGGGCGTATTTTTCCACCAGGGAAAACTTTGAGCGCATCGAGCGCAAGACCACGCAATTGATCGTCGACGAATATATCTTTGATTATTTTACCCAGCACAAACTGACCATCCCCCAGGAGTTTCGGGCGTATATCACTGACAAGCGAAAGGAAGAATTAAAGCTCAAATTCGCCGACCCTGTCAAAGACAAACTGCATCCGCAGTACGCCTATCTTAAAAACCGGCTGGAAGCGATCGAAGGGGCGGTCAAACATTTTTTGGGGGTAATGGAATTGAAGCGTTTCGCGGTACTTTATGAAAAGGAATTCACCCGTCGTATCATTGAGGCCAAAGACCACTAATTCCGTTGCTCGTCTTCCATTTTTTGCCTCATATCGTCCATCAATCTTTGCTGTTTTTCCTTGGTGTCGTCAATGATCTGCTGTTCTTTGGATTTGGAGGCAGAGGAATCCATGGCAACAGGGGCGGGGGTGAAGGTTTTGGAGAATCCGCCGATGGCGCCGATAAAAATACCCAGGCCCCACAGGGCGGCGATTACAACGATAAAGATGATTCCCATATTCATACGGATAGTATATAATAAAACTTATATGAAAAATACTTTGTTTTTAATTTTATGCTTCCTTCCGGGGATAGCCGCGCCATCATGGGCGGACATAGAAATTTTTGCCAACGGCCATAAATATGATTCCCTGCAGGAGTATGTCGCCTCAAAAAATGCCATTGCCGCGCCTTCATTATCAAGCCCGGCCAATTTAAACACCCAGCAGAAAGACGATATCGCCAAGGGAGCCCAGCGCCTGGGGATCAATGTGGATTTTAACAAGGTCAAGACTTTCCAGATCAACAAGCCGGGTTTATCCGGTAAAACGATGCATCAATTTTACGTCTTAAGCGTTGAGAACGGGGTGGTGGGGGCCTTGCAGGATTTTTACCAGTCCTGGGGCCAGACCAATCTCCAGTTAAACAGCATCATTTCTTCCGAAGAGCTGCAATTGGCCATCCAGCAGGCGGTGGCAACGTCCAAAGACCCCAAGTTTTTGATTTCCGAGCCGGGGAAGGTGCGCATCATGGCCTTAACCGCGCAGGATGACACAAGGTAGAATGAAGAGTGCGATCGGCATCATCTTTTGTTTAGGGATCCTTGTTTATTCCAATACCTTCCACAGTTCGTTTCATTTCGATGATCTTCCCTCAATAGTTGCCAATCCAGCCATTCAAAACATCCATCATCTGTCAAGCATTTGGAGCTTTTTGCCCCGTCGTTTTATCCTCTATCTTACACTGGCCCTGAATTATCATTTTGGCGGCCTAAATGTTTTCGGCTATCATCTTTTTAATTTAATAGTCCATTTGATTTCAGCTGTTTTGGTCTGCTGGCTTGTCCGCCTCACTTTTTTGTGCCCCGGCATGAAAGAGGAGAAGATCGCCCGGCACGCCGATGCCATTTCTTTGTTCGCCGGGCTGGTCTTTGTCGCGCATCCCATCCAGACACAGGCCGTGACCTATATAATCCAGCGGGCCGCGTCGATGGCGGCCATGTATTACCTGGCCTCTTTATGCCTCTATGTGAAATCAAGATTACCTCTTCAAGCTCCGGAGTTGAGGAGGTTTTATTACGCCGGCGCGCTCTTCATGGCCGTCGCGGCCATGTTCACCAAGGAAACAGCCATAACCCTGCCGCTTGTGATCTTACTCTATGAATTCTTCTTTTTTAAAATTGAGTGGAAGCGTGTGACGCCCTTTTTACTGACCTTATTTATCATTCCCGTCACCATGCTTTTGACCGAAACCGGGGCCGCGCGGATACATCAGTTAAGCAGTGAACCGGGCATTTCCCCGACGGATTATCTTTTGACCCAATTCCGGGTGATGGTGACCTATGTCAGGCTGGTTTTCCTGCCGTTTAACCAGAACATTGATTATGACTATCCTGTTTACAGGAATTTATTTGATTGGCCGGTATTAAACAGCCTTTTATTCTTGATAACTGTTTCCTATTTCGCCAAAAGCCTTTTTAAAGAATACAGATTGGCCGCATTTGGTATTTGCTGGTTTTTCCTGACGCTGTTGCCGGAATCAAGTATTTTGCCTATCAAGGATGTTATCTATGAACACCGCTTGTATTTGCCGATGGCGGGTTTTTGCTTATTTTTTGTCAGCGGGATGTATTATCTGGGGGGTAAAAACGCTTATAAAGCGGTAACAATAGCCTTATGCGTGATCATTGCCGGATATTCCTTAATGGCCTATCAGAGGAACAAGGTTTGGAAGGATGAGCTGACGTTATGGAATGATACGATCCAAAAATCCCCGCACAAGACCAGGGCCTATATCAACCGCGCCTTCGCGTATGACAATCTGGGGATGACGGCCCAGGTCATGGCCAACTACGATAAAGCCATTGAAATAGATCCAAGATTTCCTGATGCTTATTACAACAGAGGGCTGGTATATTACCGTCAGGGCCAATTACCCCAGGCCTTATCTGATTTTAATAAAACTATTGTATTAAACCCTGATTTCGCCGATGCCCATAATAATCTCGGCCTTGTTTATTTCTACCAGGGCGCCTTTGAGCAGGCTCTTGAAGAATATAATAAAGCCATTGCCTTAAAACCCGGCTACGCGGGGGCGTATAATAACCGGGCCATTGTTTATTACCGCTTAAATCAAATCCAAAAGGCATGGGAGGATGTCCATAAGGCCCAGGCGTTAGGATTCGTTCCTAATCCCGGATTTATCAGGGCCTTAAAGCAGGCGGGTTGAGGTTTCATTTGACAGCGGACGTCTATATATGTATAATTCCACCTTCTAAAAGGTAAGATACTAGAAAAAGCGCCATTAGGCGCGCCTCCGCCACAAGGCCGGAGAGTTAACAAGGAGGGTAGTCAGTTGGCAATAGTTAAAGAAAAGAAAACAGAGGTCATCAACCGTTTCAAGACCCACGCGAAAGATACCGGATCAGCTCCGGTCCAGATCGCTGTCTTGACAGAACAGATCAATCAACTCAACGAGCATTTTAAAACCCACAAGAAGGATAACCACTCCCGCCGTGGCATGTTAATGCTCATCGGCCGGCGCCGCCGTCTTTTGGATTATCTCCAAAAGCAAGATCCCAAAAAATACGAAGAAACTATTAACAAGCTCGATTTACGCAAGTAAATCTATCGAGCACAGAAAGGGTCTTAATATGGCACAAGGGCGTGTGGAAATTCCTTTTGGATCTTCCAATCTAATCATCGAATCAGGTAAAATTGCTAAACAAGCCAACGGAGCTGTAACGCTTTCCGTGGGCGGGACGGTAGTTCTCGTCACTGCCTGTATGGCTAAAAAACCCAGAGAGGGAATAGATTTCTTCCCTTTAACGGTTGAATATCTTGAAAAAACTTATTCCGCGGGCAGGATCCCCGGAGGATTCTTCAAACGCGAAGGCCGTTCAACGGAACGCGAAATCCTTGTTTCCCGGTTGATCGACCGTTCCGTGCGTCCGTTATTCCCGGCCGGCTGCCTTAATGAAGTGCAGATCGTGGCTTCAGTGTTGAGCCATGACGGCGAAAATGACCCGGATATTTTGGCGATGATCGGCGCCTCAGCGGCTTTGATGGTCTCCGACATCCCGTATGACGGCCCTATTGGCGCCACCAGGGTTTGCCAGATCGACGGCGAACTGGTAGCCAATCCCACCTTTGCCCAGCGCAAGGAAAAAAATACCATGGATCTGGTGGTCGCAGGCTGGGGAGACGGCATCGTCATGATCGAAGGCGAAGCCCTTGAAGTCCCTGAAGCCCGCGTATTGGAAGGCCTGAAACTGGCTTTGAAGGATTTGCAGGCTTCCAAGAGCGCCCAGGAACAATTAGCCAAACAGGTCGGCAAGCCAAAAACACAGATCAAGATCAAGGAAGTTCCCGCGGCCTTTATCGCGCATGTGCGCCAATTGGCTTTAGGCCCTTTGAATGACGCTTATACGAAGATCGCGGATAAATTAAAACGTGAAGAAGCGGTAAACGCTGTTTTTGATAAATTGACCGGGGATTTAACCGCGTATGCCCAGTTTAATACTGAAGCCCTGGAAATCGGCACTGGCGATGTGGCCGCTCAATTCGAGTCTTTGCAATATGAAGTCATCCGTAACAATGTGTTCGGCAAAGGCGTACGTGCCGATGGCCGCGGAATAAAGGATATCCGCCAGCTTGACTGCGAAGTCAGTGTATTGCCAAGGACGCATGGTTCAGCGCTGTTTACCCGCGGGCAAACACAAAGCTTGGGGATTATCACGCTCGGCACCAAGGATGATGAGCAGCTGGTAGAAGGCCTGGAAGAAACAAGCTACAAGACCTTCATGCTCCATTATAATTTCCCGTCTTTCAGTGTCGGCGAAACCAAGCCCATGCGCGGCCCCGGCCGCCGTGAGATCGGCCATGGCGCGCTGGCTGCCAAGGCGATCAGGGCGGTCCTTCCGGCCAAAAGTGATTTTCCGTACACCATCCGCGTGGTTTCTGAAATTTTGGAATCCAACGGTTCTTCGTCCATGGCCTCGGTTTGCGCCGGTTGCCTGGCGCTGATGGATGCCGGTGTGCCTATCAAGGCTCCCGTTGCCGGTATTTCCATCGGGCTTATTTCCGATGAGAAACGCAACGTGCTCATCACCGACATCATGGGCCTTGAAGACCATTTCGGCGATATGGATTTCAAGGTGGCAGGCTCCCGCGAGGGCGTCAACGCCATCCAGCTTGACCTTAAGATCAAACAATTGTCCATCGAGCTTCTGGAAAAGGCCGTAGCCCAGGCCAGGGACGCCCGCATGGTCATTTTGGATAAGATGAATTCCGTCATGCCTTCCGTGCGCGCTGATCTGTCTCCCTACGCGCCGCGCATCGTGACCCTGCAGATCCCGCAGGACAAGATCGGCGAGATCATAGGGCCCGGCGGCAAGACCATCCGCAAGATGATCGAGGAGAGCGGTGTTTCTTCCATTGATATTGAGGAAGACGGCAAGGTGATCGTGGCTTCTCCCGATAAAGACGCGCTGGATGTGGCTGTCGGCATGATAAAAGCTTTGACCGAAGAGCCTGAGGTTGGTAAGATTTACGAAGCGACCGTTAAAAGAATCATGAATTTCGGCGCCTTCGTTGAGTTTATTCCCGGGCGTGAAGGTTTAGTCCACGTTTCCGAGCTTGCTAACAAGTTTGTTAAGGACGTTAACGAAGTCATCAAGGTCGGCGATAAGTTTAAAGTCAAGCTCATGGAAAAAGACGAGATGGGCCGCTTTAACCTGAGCAAAAAACAAGCCGAAGTGTCATAGCTCCCAAAGGACTTTAGGGATGAAGCTTGAACATCTCAATGAGATCAAGGGCATTGTGATTCTGGCCTTAAGCCTCATTCTGTTGGCTAGCCTTGTATCCTTTGTTCCGACGGATCTTGATTGGTTTACTTCCAAACCGAATCTCCATGCTCAAAATTGGATCGGGATTGCCGGTGCTTATGGCGCCGGCATTCTTTTTTTCCTGGTGGGTTTAAGCGCGTATTTCCTGGTGGGCATCGGTGTTTTTTTCAGCTGGAACAAATTCACCTCCCGCGACCTTCCTTTCAATTTCTTCAAATTCCTGAGCATCCTGGTATTATTCACCGTCGCGGCCGCCCTGTTCAGTTTTTTCGCGGGGGACAGTGGCGGGGCGCGTTTTACCAGCGGAGGGATCATCGGGGTTGTCTTTAGCAGTTTTCTGGTAGGTTATTTCCAGCCCCTGGGGGCTTTGATCATCCTGTTCACGCTGGGCGCGTTAGCTTTGGTTGTGACGGGGGAATTTTTAGTTTCTCCTTTTTTTATCTGGCTGGGCCTTGGCATCATGCAGGCTTTCCAAAGATTGTTAAAAGGGGTGCCCATCTTCCCTTTTCCTTCAGCCGCGCACCCGAAGGTCAAGATAAGTCAAGCAGAGGAGGACAAACCGAAAGATAAGTTCAGAAGCACCGTCGTGCCCAAGGTCCCTGAAACCAAACCTGTTCCCGTGGCGGTCAAACCTGTGCCGCCTCCCGTTGCCGTTAAGCCCAATATCCATATCGTAGCCGCCCCGAAAACTGCAGAAGTCCCTGAAGCGGCAAAAGCCGTTAAAACAATAGGGGAATATCATTTGCCAAGCGTGGATTTGCTTAAAGACCCGCCGGTTGTTTCAGATACTAAAATTCAGGAAAGGCTCATGAATGGCGCCAAGATCCTGGAAGAAACACTGAGCGATTTTGGCGTGAACGTCAAGGTCGTGGATATCGAGCGCGGCCCCGTGATCACCCGCTATGAATTACAGCCGGCTCCCGGCGTCAAGATCCAGAGCATTTCCAGTTTGGCCGACGATCTGGCGCTTGCCTTAAGCGCGTCGGCGGTCCGTATTTTAGCCCCGATCCCCGGGAAAAACCGGGTTGGTATTGAAGTGCCCAACGGTGCCTCAGCCGCGGTATTCTTAAAAGATGTACTGACCCAAAAGCATACGCATGGCACCGATTCAAAATTGGACCTGGCTATCGGCAAGGACACTTCCGGCCACGCGATCATCACTGACCTGGCGGAAATGCCGCATTTGCTGATCGCGGGAACGACAGGGTCCGGGAAAACGGTTTGTCTGAACAATTTGATCATGTCGATCCTATTTAATGCTTCACCCTCAGAAGTTAAATTCATCATGATCGACACCAAGATGGTGGAGCTGGTCCCATACAATGACATTCCTCATCTTTTGTGCCCGGTGGTTACAGATCCCAAAAAAGCCACTCCCGCGTTGAATTGGGTGGTGATGGAAATGGAATCCCGCTATAAATTATTTAACAAAGAAGGGGTGCGTAATATCAAGGGCTATCACGCCAAGGGCCTGCAGCTGCCCTACATAGTCCTTGTGATGGATGAATTGGCGGATCTGATGATGGTCTCCGCCAAAAGTGTTGAAGGGGCCATCGCCCGCCTGGCGCAATTGGCGCGCGCCGCCGGCATCCATTTGATCCTGGCCACCCAGCGCCCGTCGGTGGATGTCATTACCGGGGTCATCAAGGCCAATTTCTCATCGCGTATCTCTTTTAAAGTCGCCTCCAAGGTGGATTCGCGCACGGTGCTGGATACCAACGGGGCGGAAACGCTTTTAGGCAAAGGTGATTTTCTTTTTATGAAGACCGGCGACTCCAAGCCCACCCGGGGGCAGTGCTGTTTTGTGTCTGACGAGGAGATCGGCAGGGTCATAGATTTTATTAAAAAGCAGGCCCAACCGGAGTACAATGATACTGTCCTTAAGCCCGTGGCCGCGTCCGGTATGGGGTCCATGGATGAAAAAGATGAGATGTATGATGAAGCTGTAAGAGTGGTGGTTGAAACTAATCAGGCTTCAGTGACGATCTTACAGCGCAGGCTGCGTTTGGGTTATTCCAGGGCCGCGCGTTTGATTGATATGATGGAACAAAACGGCCTGGTCGGCCCTTATGTCGGCAGCAAGGCAAGGGATATCCTGGTCGACCGTGAAAAATGGCTTTTGGACAACATGGGAGAAGCAAATAATAATGCCGCCAACGGACAGCAACAGCAGTAAGCCCTCAATATTAAAAGATACGCGTACAGCCAAAGGCCTGACCCTTGAGCTCGTGCACGAGGCCACCAAAATACCCATGGACGCTTTAAAGGCCATTGAAGAAGGCTATTCCGTGCGCATTTTGTCGCCATTTTATTACCGCGGATTTATCAAGATATACGCTGAATTTTTAGGCCTGGATGTGGGCGAAACATACAAGCAATACGGCCTTGACCAGCCGGCCAAGCCTTCAACTCCGGCGACGGTTTCCGCCAAAACAAGTCAGGTGCCTGCAGGGCCCAATTTATTCCTGGAACAATTGCAGGAGTGGTCGTCAATTATTTTCAAGCCCAAGACGCTAAAACTGCTCCTTAAGATCGCCGGGTTTGCGCTGTTGTTCATTCTTCTTTTTAAGACAGCGGGGTGCATTGCCTCGCATATGAACAAAAAAGTGGAGAAGAAGGTCAGGGTTTATAATGATGTCGAAGAAGTCAAGAGCGTGCCGGTCGTCCCTAAGGTCAAACATGAGGTTGTCCAGGCCCCAAGCGAAAACCAAAAAGTAGAAGTCGCGGTCAGGGCCATGCGAAGCACCTGGTTGCAGGTGAAAACTGACGGTAATGTGGTCTTTCAGATGACGTTAAGCAAGGGCTCCATGGAAAACTGGAGCGCTGACAGCAAGATCGAATTATCAGGCAAGAACATTGAGCAGCTGGACATGGAAGTCAATGGCAAGCATATCGGGCCCTTGGGCGGCGGAGAGCGCAGGATCAGGAAGGTCATCATCACGCAGGAAGGTTTGACGGT